>MTKW01004874.1_pt1 | contig 47426 bp, 45 predicted proteins | sample 1042761 | NCBI WGS metagenome assembly MTKW01 (sample SAMN06205366, study PRJNA360243) | anaerobic digester metagenome | biome: Wastewater treatment plant; feature: Anaerobic digester sludge; material: sludge; isolation source: anaerobic digester fed with sludge from wastewater treatment plant ... | reverse complement strand
TTAAACATGCAAAAGCCTCCTTCGTCCCTGGGCACCGATCTATTTCTCTCTGTCTTGTCCAAATCCTCCTCGGCAAAAACGGCATTTATCGTGGGATAAATACCGTTTGCATCCAATCTATTCTGCCGTCTCGTCTTTAAGAGCCAAGAGGGCCACCCGCGTCCGATCGCTGACACCGAGTTTACGATAAATGTTGCTTACATGGTTCTTCACTGTGTGCTTACTGATAAACAACTCGGAGGCAATCTCGCTGTTGGTTAGCCCACGGGCAATTAAGCGCAATACCTCACTTTCACGTGGGGTAAGGACAGAAAGATCCCTGTCTTGCATCTGACCGCCCCCTGTAGGTTAATATAGTGGTCTGAGATCAGTCCATTATATTCGCATCGCAAGGGTGATGTCCCAAGAATAGGACTATCTTGTACGAAAATCATCAATATTTTCTTCCCCCATTGCCTTTCTCCCATTTCCTGATATACTGAATAACAAACTTGGAGGTGACAAAAATGATCACTCTCAAAGAGATCAAGGCAAACCCTGCCTTCACTACCCTCATTGAAAAGTCAAATGCCTACCTCAAGGCCAGGGGCTACACTGAACACGGTCTAAGGCATGTGTCCTACGTCTCGGACAAAACAGCCTACATATTAAGGCAGCTGGGCTATGATAAACGTACAGTTGAACTAGGTGCCATCGCAGGTTACCTCCATGATGTTGGCAACCTCTTTAACCGCAAACACCACAGCATTTCCGGAGCCAGCCTCGTTTACTTCGAACTGAGACAGTTGGGTATGGCACACGAAGACATCTGCACAATTGTCACCGCCATTGCCAACCACGAAGAAGAAATCGGTCATGCAGTCAGCGCCGTATCTGCCGCTTTAATTCTGGCCGACAAGAGTGATGCCCACCGCACTAGGGCCAACAGACTTCAGGACGATCGACGGCCGGGCATCCACGATCGGGTCAACCTCGCCATAACAGACACTAAACTGTACGTGGAGGACGAAGGAACAATCACACTGGAGATCGCCTTCGACCAGACTGTGTGCCAGATCATGGACTTCTTTGAAATCTACTTAACCAGGATGGAGATGTGCAAAGAGGCTGCTACCCTCCTTGGCTGCCGCTTTCGCCTCCTAATTAACGGCTTAGAGTTTCTGGGTAAACTTCCAGGTTGACAACGGGCCTACCCACCTTTATACTAGTAATAACGTAATTGAAACACGTGCACATTCAAACTGAATATTAGACCTTATCAAGAGTGGTGGAGGGACTGGCCCAATGAAACCCGGCAACCGGTGGTTGATTCCATAAGAGGCTTCCACGAGGTGCCAATTCCTGCTGGAGTATTCCAGAAAGATGAGGGTAATAGCTCTTAGTTCGTTATGGCTGTAACCTCTTCTTTTGGGAAGAGGTTTTTTGTTAGGGGGTTTGCCATGATTCGATTAAATAATGTAGTTAAGACTTTTCCCGGTAAGACAGCTGTCCACGCCCTGCAGGGCATTGATCTGCATATCCCCGCAGGCCAGATTTTCGGCATCATCGGCCAGAGTGGTGCGGGTAAATCCACGCTGGTTAGGTGTATCAACATGTTGGAGCGGCCCGATGAGGGTGAAGTGTGGGTCAATGGGCGCTTAATCAACAATCTCGGAGGCCGGAGGCTGCGGGACGAGAGGAAAAAAATCGGGATGATCTTTCAGCACTTCAACCTGCTCAAATCCCGCACCGTGTACAAAAACATAGCTTTTCCGTTGGAACTGGCCGGTTTCCCTAAAGGCGAAATCGCCGCCAGAGTCAAGAGCTTAGCAGAACTGGTGGGCTTGGAGGATAGACTGGATGCCTACCCCAGCCAGCTCAGCGGTGGACAGAAACAAAGGGTTGGTATTGCCCGGGCACTGGCCACTGAACCGGATCTCCTCCTCTGCGATGAGGCCACATCCGCCCTTGACCCTGAAACGACTAAGTCGGTACTACAGCTGCTCCGGCGCATCAACTCAGAACTGGGTCTCACCATAGTACTGATTACCCACGAGATGGCAGTGATTCAGGAGATTTGCGACAGGGTAGCGGTGTTGGAAGACGGCCGAGTACAAGAAGTGGGCACGGTGGTGGACGTATTCACCCGCCCCCGTTCGACCGCTGCCAAACGTATGCTGCAGGGTTTCCTCCAGCCAACTGTTCCGGACAAGCTCGCAGAAGCAGGTAAGAAACTCCTGCGCCTCACTTTTATCGATCAGAAGGCCCACCAACCCATCATGTCTAGGCTGGTGCGGGAACATAACGTAGATGTGAACATCCTCTTTGGCCGCATCGATCAAATGAAGGACACCCCCTTTGGGGTGCTGATGGTAGAAATGGATGGGGATAGTGAGCAGATTGACACAGCCGTTCAGTTTTTACAGGAACAACAGGTAGAAGTGGAGGTGCTTGGGTAGTGTTCAAAGCAGTAGTAGAGTTTTTCCAATCGTACAATCCCATGACACTTACCATTCTGCGGGATGCCACTATAGAGACATTGATTATGGTGGGTGCGTCCACTGCCCTAGCTTCATTTGCCGGCCTGCCGGTGGGCATACTGCTTGCCACCACTTCCAAGGATCACATTCTGGAACAATCATTTCTTAACCGCATCCTGGGCGGCATCGTTAACCTGGGCCGTTCCATCCCGTTCATCATCTTGATGGTGGCCATCATACCCTTTACCCGCAAGGTGGCGGGCACTTCCATCGGGACCACTGCAGCCATCGTTCCCCTCACAGTAGCAGCCGTACCCTTTGTGGCCCGTTTAGTGGAGGGGGCTTTCTTGGAAATTGACAGCGGTGTGATAGAAGCGGCAGAAAGCATGGGGGCTTCCCCACTCCAGATCATTTTCAAAGTAATGATCCCAGAGGCGCTCCCCGCCCTGATTCTCGCTGTCACCATGACATCTGTGAACTTGATCGGTTACTCAGCTATGGCTGGAGCGATCGGCGGTGGCGGCCTGGGAGACCTAGCTATTCGTTATGGCTATCAGCGGTTCCGCGGCGACATTATGCTGCAAACCGTGATCATCCTGGTCGTATTGGTCCAGGGAATACAAATGCTTGGGGATAAAATCGCCCAAAGACTATACCACAGGAAATAGGAGGACTAACATGAAAAAAAGCATACTTATCGTCGGAACACTTCTGCTCCTTTTCTGCCTAGGGGCTGTCGCATCGGCTGAAACCATCAAAATCGGTGCAACGCCGGTGCCCCACGCAGAGATCTTGAATTTCGTTGTACCACTGTTGGCTGATGAGGGCATCACCCTCGAAGTAATCGAGTTTACCGACTATGTCCAACCAAATCTCGCCCTGCAGGACGGCGAGTTGGATGCCAACTTCTTTCAACACATTCCCTATCTTGATGACTTCAATGCCAATCGGGGTACCAACCTTGTTTCCTTAGTCGGCGTCCATATTGAGCCACTAGGAGTCTACAGCGCCAAGATCGGTTCCCTGGACGAACTTCCCCAGCGGGCCCAAATCGCCATTCCAAACGATGTGACAAACGGCGGTCGTGCCCTCCTCTTGCTCCAGCAGGCAGGTCTGATCGAACTAGATCCGAAGGCTGGTATCGAGCCTACCGTCTTTGACATCATCGAGAACAAGCTTGGCATTCGCTTCTCCGAACTGGAAGCTGCCCAGCTGACCCGGGTTCTGCCTGACGTCCACGCAGCAGTGATCAACGGTAACTACGCGCTGCAGGCAGGCTTCAGCCAGCTGGAAGACGCCATTTTCCTGGAAGACGCCGAGTCTCCCTACGTAAATGTAATCGCTGTCAGGGAGGGCGAAACGGAAAACCCAGCCCTGCAGAAGCTGGTGGAAGTACTCCTCAGCGATGCTGTACGGGATTTCATCCTGGAAAAATACGAAGGACTGGTTATCCCGGTCTTCTAAGCAAAGACAAGGACGGGGTTCCCAAACGGGAACCCCATTCTTTTCTCAATGAGTAAAGAGCGGCAGTGCAATTCCTACCCGCACACTCCAGCCCAGCTCCCGTTCCCAGTCCAGGTTACCCATCAAACTTGGTGTGGGAGAGTAGATCAAACCGGCACCGTAATTGAACCGGTCTTCTGCACCTGCTCCCCGTATACTTGCCCTGAGGTAAGCCGCTGTTCGTTCAAATAACCAATAACCTTCGGTATGGGTAAGCTCAAAAAGCGGATATCCACGTCTAGCTTGAACCGCAAACGTGGTGAGCGCCTGCCGTTTATCCGACCACACGGGCAGACGCAGACGAAAGCCCAACGAATCGCTACGCTGCACATATACCTCAAGGTTTTCACCAGCCAAACGCAGTGTCCAATCCCGCTGGGGGTCAACCGTCAAAGACAGGACACCCGTTTCATCACCTGCTCTCAGCTTAAGTCCATCCCTACCCAGATCAAACCGCCAGAGCCCATCTTGGGCCTGCAGCCAAACGGTCTGTCCTTTGAAGTCTAGGCCCCAAGTTAGACACTCGCCGAAAAAACTCAAGGCAGCCTGATCCCGACTGAACCGAGCCCGCCAACTCCCACCGCTGTACTGCAGAGAATAAAAGGGCAAGGATCCTGTCCTTGGGATCTCCACACTACCGCGCCAGCTTCCGCTACGCCAGGCAGCACCGGTACCCCGGTACCCAGCCCACCAGCGAAAGCCTAAGTCATCCCAGTAATAATTGGTCCGCCTCAGTAAGGACAGTCGCCCATCACCTGCTTTAAACTTAAGACTGCCCACACTCCCCACAACCTGCCGCCGTTGTTCAGACCAATCAACCATCCAATCGTTATGCTTCCCCACTATTCGCCAGTCAAGCTCGCCATCCCAGACGAGAACAGGCAGGAAAAAGGAAGAACTCTTGGCACTCGACTCCCACCCCAACCACCTTTGCTCCAAGGGAAGCCCAGCCCACACAGGCGCAGATGGGTCACTCAATGGGATTAGTGGAGCTAAGCCTCCCCTTTCAAACACAAACGTGGTAGCGTCACCGACACGGTTGATCGTTCCATCGGGCAGAAGGATGGGCTGATCCTGGAGAGAGTCCACCGCTGACAAGCTGAGTAGATGGTGGTGGGAAAGGTCAAACCAATCCCGTTCAACTGGGATCGCCAATACGGCTTCTTGTTCCAATAGATGGGCTCGCAAATGGGCTGTCTTGGCCTTACTGGGGAGAAGCGCCTGGACAAAACCCCGCAGTTCATGCTCGCCAGGACCTAACGAAGGGAGATGAATGACGGCCTTCCCATTTGTATTCATCCGCCGTACTGTAATGGGCTCTCCGTTTAGGTACCAAGCATCACTGATGTCAATGTCCCCATCGACAATAAAGTGCAGTTCGCCAGCAGACATGGGGCCTGTAAACAGTAGAGCCACTTCTCGCCTCTCCCCCGCCTCCAGTTTGAAGGGGCGGGTCAACCAGCGCATGGTGCTCCCAGCGGAGTATTGAGCAATGGAACTTGCTCGGGCCAACAATCCCCCGGGTCTTGTGTCTCTCGCCCACATTATTCCCGTCGGACACTCATCCAGACGGGTCCACCCTTCGCCCGCCAGTTCCAACTCTTCGCCTCCAGCCGTGATCAGGGTGACCTGTGGATTGTTCAGGGGCAGAACCCAGTAATGATCTTTGACGGGAAGGCCAAGGACCCCTTGGGCTCCCTCCAACGTCACTGCCAATTCCATTCGATGCTGGCCTGCACCCAGCATCCCAGCATTCACCTCGAACTCCATTACCCTGCTCTCGTGACCGGAGCCTGTTCCCCGCCAATGGGGCGCAGCCAGTGTTACACCCGCCGCAGGCAGCAGAAAAAGCTGCCAGTTGGCCGGGCTCTCCACCCATAAATCAAAGCGCTGGGTGAAAAGATACGGCCCGTTAAACGGGCCGCATGTGAAATCAAGTATAGGCTGCTCTGCACTGCAGGAGGCACAGCAGATTAGAACTATTGTGATTAACGTCAGCCGCTTCATAACTCACCCGCCTGCATCTGGGAAGAGAGCATGAAGAGAACAGCAAAGCGAATGGGAATTCCCGTTTGATCTGCCCTGGCAAAAAGGACGCCGGAGAAATCGGAGAAATCTTCCTCCGCAACCTCAACCTCGATCAGCTTCTGTTCGTTAGGATTGAGGAGAAAGGATTCTTCCGGTATCCTCAGAACCTCCCTTGCTCGACCAACAGAAGCGTGGTCTTCCAGGAAAAGAATGCTGCCATCCTGCTGTCGAGAGAACAGGGCCAAGGAGAGGCGTATGTTGGTAGGCTCCTCACCTGTTTGGGCAAGCATAATCTGAAAGCGGTCACCGGCCTTCACATCGTTGGCCTTTATCATTACGGGGGAAACAGCCAGGCGAGCAGAACAGGCCGCTGTGGTAAGTAAAAGGAGTACTATACAGATGACTACCCGCCTCATGCTGCAGGCACCACCGTCAGTTCAATCTCTACGGTATAGTCACCAGGATCGTCGCCGTAATCTACCCTGAAACGGAAGGGAATACTCATTTCAACTCCCTCCGCACCGGTTGGGCTGTCGCTTTCGAATATTATTGTTGCGCTTGAACTTAACCTAGTCCATGCACCACCTAACGAACGATGTTCAAAGATACCTGTCGTATCCTCGCCATCAACAATATTGGCCATGAGTATCCAGGGTGCATTGGCCCAAACGGTTACATTGAGGTTCTGTTCGCTGAACTGTCCCGGGGCGACAGGCGGGAATACAAGCCTGTTGGGGACATCAACCGCAAAACCGGGCAGTACCTCAACCTGCAGGACTACTACTCCGGCTGAGGCCGGAACGACAACAACCAAAATGAGCAGTGCTACGCACAAGAGAAGTTTCAAACGATGATGCATTTGTTACCTCCTTGCGATAGATCCCGCAGCTTAAATTATAATTACCTGACAATTGTTTGTCAATTCCCCCATTACCATTCTGTTTTCTAAATACAAAGACAGACGGCACTTTGCCGTCTGTCTCCTATTTTTTCAGTTCAGCCACCTTGTCAAGTCTCTCCCAAGGCAGGTCCAAATCGGGCCGCCCGAAGTGACCGTAGGCAGCCACCTGTCTGTAAATGGGCCGCAGCAGATCGAACTGCCGAATAATTGCCGCCGGACGTAGATCAAAGTGCTCCCTAACCAACTCTTCTATTTCCCGATCGGGGATTATGCCTGTCCCGAAGGAATTTACAAAAAGGGATACGGGGCGGGCAACGCCAATGGCGTACGCAACCTGCACTTCCAGTCTCCTGGCCAAGCCTGCAGCAACCAGATTCTTCGCTACGTAACGCGCCGCATAGGAAGCGGAGCGGTCTACCTTGGAAGGATCCTTACCGGAAAAGGCCCCTCCGCCATGGCGGCCGAAACCGCCGTAGGTGTCCACGATGATCTTTCTGCCTGTCAAGCCCGCATCGCCCAAAGGCCCACCCACAACAAACCGCCCGGTGGGGTTGACCAAGACGATGGTTTCCGGCGTCCAAAGATCCTCCGGTATGCTCGGCTTAATTACGTGTTCTAGGATATCCTGGTAAATCTGTTCCTGCGTCACATCGGGGTGATGCTGGGCAGAGACGATGATGTTTTCAACTGCAATAGGCCTATGTTCATCATCATATGCCACCGATACCTGCGTCTTGCCATCGGGACGGAGATAATCCAAAGTCCCGTCCTTACGCACGTCAGCGAGCCTCTTGGCCATACGATGGGCAAGGGTAATGGGCATGGGCATGTATTCAGGCGTTTCATCTGCAGCATAGCCAAACATAATGCCCTGATCGCCCGCACCTAAGCGGGAGTTTTCGTCATCTTCACCGCTGCGCTGCTCCAAAGCTGTATTCACACCCATGGCTATATCGGGCGATTGTTCCTCAATGGAAGTAAGGACTGCACATGTATCGGCATCAAAGCCGTATTTCGCCCGGTCGTAGCCAATGTCACGGACCACGTCCCGCACAATGCGGGGTATATCCACATAGCAGTCGGTGCTGATTTCACCCATAATCAGAACCAAGCCGGTTGTAATGGCTGTCTCACAGGCCACCCGAGCGTTGGGATCACACTCAAGGATAGCATCGAGAACCGCATCGGAAATCTGATCGCAGACCTTGTCGGGATGCCCTTCTGTAACCGATTCCGACGTAAATGTATATCTCTTTTCCCTCACCTTTACTACCACCTTTATTACAAAGTAAATCCTCTCCCAATCGAGAGAGGATCACTGCATGAGAGAATATGTCACCCCATCTCTCAAAACCCGGCTCCGGGTTTTGCAGGAATTAGCACCTGGCGTTTCCGCTGGTTGCTGGGCTTCATCGGGCCCGTCCCTCCGCCTCTCTCGATGAGTAGCTTTATCACTTATTTATCTTAGCATTCCCGCCTGGTGCCTGTCAACCGATAGCCATTTACTGAACCCTGCGCCAGACATAGGTGGGCAGCAGATCCTCAACAAACTGGGCTACGGCATCGTGCACCGCAGCACGACGTGCCTCAGGCACATCAATGCGTGACTTGGTTGGAACATCCCAGGCAGTCGGTTCTTTGCCTTGCGGGAACCAACGCAGACTTACCTTCGAGTTCACCACTTTTTCAGACTGGACCCTCTCCCGGTAGATCATGTTTCCAGACTTAGTAGAAATGGCTCGGCCGGTGAAGCTGAGCAGGACGGTGGTAGTTCTGGTCACCTCGTAGAGATTCTCGATCTTACCATCCTCCGTCTCGCGGGTCTTCACGATGTAAGGCGGGGTCTGATTAATGGGCTCGAAATAACCGGATACTTCTCCCATAATTACAGCATCTACACCTAACAGTTCTCCCAAACGCCTAGCCTGTTCTGCGCTGGGAGCTTCTGTGGGACGCAAGCCAACCCTTGCCAAGGCCCAATCCGCTTCCCGCGGGTCAGTGACCTGGTAAAAGACTCCCAGCTGCTCTACAAGCTGCTGTTCCACTTCATAAACAAGTGCATAATCATCCGTTAGATTGTCAAAGAACAGGACTGCAATTCGCCTGGANNAAGAATACGGCAACGAACAACAGCAAGACGAGCTTCCGTTTCATTCGTTTTCCCCCTCTAGAATATCAACTCTATGTTCTACCATACGCTATGGACAAAAAACTGAACCCTGTCTGTAGGATATACTTCGCTAGTGAGGGGATTTTCCCTACCGCCCTTTCCCTCCTGAGTAAAGTTTTACCTTCTCCCTCCTGCATAACGCGTCCTCCCCATGGGAAAGATGTCAGCGCTGCGGCAGTACTGCCACGGGAGATAAAAAGAGGAAAACAAGGATAAATACTAGAAATAAGGAAGGGTTGGTGAAGAGTATTGGCTGCAGGAGGTCAGAACATGGATAAGGAAATCTATTTGGACAACAGCGCCACCACTCCCGTCGCGGAAGAGGTGGTTCAGGCTATGGAACCCTACTGGTCCGTTCAATACGGTAATCCTTCCTCACCGCACATGCGGGGAGTTGCCGCGGAAAAGACGGTAAATTCCTGCCGCACCCAGTTAGCGGAGATTCTGGGTGTTAATCCCCGCGAACTTTATTTCACCGCGAGCGGTACCGAGGCCAATAACCTGGCCCTGTTAGGCACGGCCAACTCTCCTTATTTATTGCGCAATCCGGGCCACATTATAACAACTCCCATTGAGCACTCCTCGGTACTCAACGTGGTAGAGCATCTGGAGAGCCGCGGCTGGAGCGTAAGCTATTTGGAAGTTGATCAATTCGGCAGGATAAATGCCAGTAATGTTCTCGAATTGATCCGGCCTGATACTAAGATCATCAGCATTATGTATGTAAATAATGAGCTGGGAACAATCGCGCCCATCGCGGAAGTTGGACAGATTGTAAAGCAGGCTAACCAAGGCAGGCAGCATAGAATTGTCTTTCACGTAGACGCTGTCCAGGCCCTGGGTAATGTTCCCCTCGAGGTACCCCGCCTCAACGCTGATCTGATCACATTTAGCGGCCATAAGGTGTTCGGGCCCAAAGGGGTAGGCTTGCTCTACGCACGGCGTGGGGTCGGTCTGCGGCCCATCATGTTTGGAGGCGGCCAAGAAAACGGCCTCCGGCCGGGAACGGAAAACGTCCCAGCCATTGTGGGCTTAACCCGAGCAGTCAGGCTGGCTGTACAGAGCCAGGAGGAAAACAGGGAGCACGTCCTGAAACTCCGTTCTGCTCTGATTGAAGGTATCCAAGCTGTCGATGATGCAGTTATAAACAGCCCAGCCGATGGGGCACCGCACATTATCAATGCCAGTTTTCCCGGAGTTAGGGGCGAAGTATTGGTCCATTTCCTCGAGCAAAAACGCATCTTCGTATCCATGGGAGCAGCCTGTTCATCCCGACGGGGAGTCTCCCATGTCCTGAAAGCGATTGAGCTCCCCCATGAACTTGCGCTCAGTGCCATCCGCTTCAGCCTGTCACCCCAGATTACGCTTGACCAAATAGACTACGTCAGCTATAGTTTAGAAGAAACGGTGCAGGAGATCCGGAATATCTATATGTAAGGAGAAATATATGTATCCTCTGCTTTTAATCCGCTACGGCGAGTTGAGTTTAAAGGGNNGGCAACTGGCGGGAACTGGCCGAAAGGCTACAGTCCGTGTTCGGTATCGTCTCTGTCTCCCCCGTCCTGAAACGGGATTTGGACCTGGATGACATTAAAGCAGGTGCTGTTGCGGTTGTGGCTGACACAGAGGGCAAAACCTTCAAAGTGGAGACAAGGCGCTCCAATAAGGCCTTTCCCCTCACTTCCCCTGAAATCAGTAAGGTTATTGGCGGCCACGTTTTAGCCAACTTCCCCCATTTGCAGGTGGATGTACACAACCCGGACTTTGTTTTAAATGTGGAAGTGCGCCAGGAAGGGGCGCTTCTGTATTCTCAGATCATTCCCTGCCTAGGCGGTCTGCCCGCCGGTTCATCAGGTAAGGGTCTGCTCCTATTGTCTGGGGGCATTGACAGCCCGGTGGCAGGCTTTTTAGCCATGAAGAGGGGTGTTCAGGTGGAAGGACTCCATTTCCACTCCTACCCCTTCACCTCAGAGCGTTCCAAGGAGAAGGTTATTGAGCTGGCACGACAGCTCAGCCGTTATAACCGCAGAGGCAGTATGAAGGTCTGGATCGCCTACTTCAGTGAAATTCAAAAAGCTCTGCAGCAGAGCTCCTATCCCGCCTTGAGCATTACTCTAATGCGTCGCTTTATGCTCCGCATTGGCACCGCTCTGGCCGAACGGGAACGGGCCTACGCCCTAATTACAGGGGACAGTCTAGGCCAGGTGGCCAGCCAGACGATGGAAAGCATCCATACCATCAACGCGGTTACTGCCATGCCCGTTTACCGGCCCCTCATTGGCCTGGATAAACAGGAGATTGTAAATCTAGCGGTCCAAATTGGTACCTATGAGACGTCAATTTTGCCCTACGAGGACTGCTGTACCGTTTTTGTACCAAAGAATCCCGCTACCCGGCCCACCATCGAACAGGCTCTGCGGGCTGAGGCAGAACTGGATGTGGATGGACTGATAGAGGAGGCCATCGCAAAGACGGAATGTGTAGAAGTGAGTTTTAGTGAACTGTAAAAAAGGAAAACCCCTGCGTGAAAACGCAGGGTTTTTTTACCGATAGCGGCCTATGTTAAACAGACGGCCCAGATTGGCATCTGGATCGAGGCGGACAGCCAAACTGCCATCAATTGCGGTAAAGAGTGTGGTTACACCCGGACCGTGACCGGCCAACAGGCAGTCCGAATGGACGATAATCCCCACGCTCAAAGCCCCTTGCCGATAGCTGCGTCCGTAACGGTTATCCGCGTCCTCTATAGCAACCAGGTCACCGAAGCGGAGTTCATCCAAACCCAGCCGTTTGATCTCTGCCTGATCGGTGGTGGTAAGGTCGTAGTCGCCTGAGGCGGTTGTAGCAGATCCCAGGCCTGAGCCCATAAGCTTAGCCGGGATCTTCTTGGCCACGGGCACGATCAGCTTGCCGTCTCTCTCCTCCACATCGAGTTTTTCCAAGAGCCTTGGATCGAGATTGCGCACCATAATGCCTGGGTAATCCACAAGCTCCAAGCCAAGGCCGAAAGCTCTGATTTGAACTTTATCCTCCAACGCCATTATCTCTAAATCTTCATCGGCAAAATCGATCAACACGTGTTCAATTCCGCCGTGTTTTCCCGTGACCACACCCCGGGCGCCCTTTGCGTCACCCGAAATAACGATAGCTTCGTTACCTATGCAGCTGAGCGTGTTGTAAGCTAAGTTCTTACTGCCTCCCCGTTCCTCAATACTGGCTGCGGTGGAAACACATGGCTCCACGTGGTCCCCAGCCCAGCCAAAGGCGGGATCTCCCACTTTCACGTTGTAGCTGATACCGCCTGTTCCAGGCAGGACAAAGGGAACTCCTTCCCTACCCACCCGGTAAGCGCCCCTCTGCATGGGCGGGGTGATCAGACCTTGAACCGCCACAGCCACCAATTTTTCAACGTTAGTCCTGAGCATCCTCCCTGACCTCCATACTGGTTTTTCTCCTAAGCTTTCCGTAAAGCACAATACCTAAGACAGTTACAGCTACACCGGAACCATCAATCAACACGTCTGTCCAAACGCCGGTACGGTGAACCAGAAACTGTTGATAACTCTCATCGGCCACTGCCACCATTAAAGCAAAAAACGCCGCTCCGGGCAGGGCATAACGCTGCATTCCCTTGGTCTTGGCGGCGGCTCGATACACCAGCAGGGTGAGAAGGCCGTAGGCGAGAAAATGTCCAGCTTTGCGAACAAGCACTACATATTCCCTAATCTCGGCCCGTCCCAAGTGAGGCAGCAGTTTGGCTAACAGCTCTGCGGTAAACGTTGAACTTGATATTTCATCACCTGCAAAGATAAAAATAGCCAAAACATAGATGATTACAACTAACCAGCGGAACAAATCCACGCTTCTCCTCCCAGCGCACCACAACCTACGTCCGATTGTACTCAGAACAAGTCACACATTTCTCCAGTGAGTCCATGTCCATCCTCCACTTTAAGCGGGTGCAGTAAAACTCCAGTCTGCCGCTTCCATCCCGTTTTGTGCGGGCAAATCTGCAGAACACCATGGCTTCACCCCTGCTTAATATACGGCGGGGTCAAATGGCGTATACCCGAACGGGCTAAAAAAAGAAAAAGCGGCGTTTTTTCACGTAGGGCCGGGGATATTGACTGAGGGAAAACTCGCCGGCCAACATGGCTTTTGGATTAGTTTCAACTAAGGCCCGTGCTTGCTCCGGACCGACAATCTCCACTAACTCATTATATGTTTCCTTCAGGTTTAGACTCCGACGCTCCAGACCGTGGGCGTCACTAGCCACAAATTGGACCATGTTATGGCTGAGCATGATCTCAGCAGTCTCCTTGATCTTAGCACCGAAACGGCCTAAGATACTGCCGCTGTTCATCTGAATCAAGCAGCCAGCTTCCAACCACTCCAAGACCAAATTGGGATCATCAATCACTGCCGAATAGCGCTCAGGGTGAGCGATGATGGGGGTTATGCCCTTTGTCTGCAGCGAGAAGATAACCTGATCGGTATAGACAGGAGTTTGGTACATGGGCAGCTCCAAAAGACAGTATTCTCCCCTATCCCCATAGGTTGGAATCTGATCTACTTCCATATCCAACAGCGCCACATCTACGAAGAGCTCAGCACCTGAGATGATGTTGAGCTCAATGTTCTCCTTTGCCAACTCCCCCTGCAGTTCTTCAACCCGGGTCTTAATCGTTCCCCAATCGGCTAAGGCGTCAAAATGGGGGGTGGCAGCAACAGCTGTCAGACCATTTTCCTGCCCATAACGGGCCATGGCCACCGCCGTTTCCAGGTCAGGTGGCCCATCATCAATGCCCGGTAAAATGTGCGTATGCAGATCAATCATTGTCCTACTCCGCTTCACCATACTGATAATAGTAATACTGGTATCTCCTCTCGGTGAGAGGGATCCTGTTCAGGACTACACCCAAAATCCTGCCGTTGGCATTCTCCAAAAGGGACTTAGCCTGCTGGGCCATGGCGTTGGGTACTTCACCGTGGCGGATTACCAAGACGGTGCCGTCTACCTGGCCTGTCAGTACAGCTGCATCAGCTACCGCCACCGTTGGCGCAGCGTCACAGAGAACATAATCGTATTTCCCCCGCAACTCTGCCAGTAATTCTCGCATCCGCTTGGATTGAAGAAGGTCAGCAGGGTTGGGTGGTATGGGACCGGCCGGAATAAGGTCCAAGCCATCCATGATCCGGCTTGGCAGAATAACCTCTTCCAGGGGTACGTTCTCGGTCAAATACCCTGTTAGACCTGGTAAGTTGCGAAGCCCAAAGATTTTATGTTGGACAGGTTTTCGTAGGTCGCAGTCCACTAACACAACCCGGCTGCCCGACTGGGCCCAAGCGATGGCTAAGTTTGCAGTAACCGTTGATTTCCCATCGTCAGGTGCGGCACTGGTCACCAGTACCGTCTTTAACTCCCGATCAGGGCTCGCAAATTGAAGATTGGTCCTCAGGGTCCGGAACGCTTCACTGCTCACCGACTTAGGACTATCGTGCACAATTAAGTTATGTTCCTTACCATTTGACTTCCTCACAAGCCTACGCACCGAACTCACGACCTTTCTTCAAGCCGAAGCTTATCTTCCTACCCTGCTCATCCGCTTTCTCAAAATCGGGGATTTCACCCACTACAGGCAGCTGCAGCAGGCGTTCCACGTCTTCTTTCGTCTTGACCGTGTTATCCATGAACTCGAGCAGGAATGCCAATCCTACGCCAAGGAACATACCCAATACTGCACCGATGGCGATATTCAGCTTAATCCGGGGTTTAACCGGTGATTGGGGCAGTGCAGCGTAATCAAGTACGAGGACGTCGGCAGTCTGCATTGCCTCAGCGATGCGGGTCTCCTCATAGCGAGTGCGCAGCATGATATATATCTCTTCCAGTACTTTCGCATCCCGCATCAACCGGGCTAATTCCACCTCTTTAGCAGGCAGCTTAGCCAGTTCCTGTTCATTCTGCCCGATCAAATTACGCAGAGCTGCTTCCCTGGCCTGCAGAGCCATGAGCTCCACTTCCTGGGATATAATGCTGCCGTAAAGGTCCCTATGAACGGGATTGATAGTTCGCGTTTCGGTGCCGACTACACGCTCCACTTCTTCAGCCAGTTTAGCCTTTACGTCTTGAATCTCGGCCTGCAGAGCCAATACAGAGGGATGGCGGTCCGTGTATTTCTCCCGAGCCCCAGCCAGCTGGATTTCCAGCTCAGCCAACCTACCCCGGTATTCAACCACGTAGCGGTTGTCGCTGATAGTGGTACTGGATATAAGCGTTTCTTCTTCTTGAGCCAGTTTGTCCCGGGCCTGGTTGATTCTTTCCGTAATCTCGGTCTTGGCGATTTCCACATCGTTCAGCCTTGCATCAAGCTCGGCTAGGCGGTTGATCATGGCCACCGTCTCTTGGGACGGGGAAACATAACCTGTCTGCTCTTTGAAGACCTGGAGTTTCCTCTCAGCACTCTCCAAGTTTTCTTCAGCTGTCACTAGCTGTTCCTCAATAAACAGCCGGGCACTGCGTCTGTCTTCCTGGCGGTAATGCCTGTTCCACTCGATAAAATGGTCTGCTAGGGTATTTACGAAAAGTTGGGCTTCGGCTGGATCGGTAGACTGCATACTGATCTGCAGAATGTCACTTCCCTGCACCGACTGAATTGTAAGTCGCTTTTCCAGACTGGAAAGGCTTTCTTCCTCCAAGCCAACCGTATCCCTGACCTGAGATAGAATAGTACGGCTTTTCATTATCTGCATGTAGTTCTGCGTCGTGTTCTTGCCCACGGCAGTGAAGCCATCGAAGAGCACCGCCTGAGCTCCTGACGCTGGCTCACCTACAAACAGCGTGGCCCGCGCTTCGTAGACTGGCGTTGCCAGAAAACTGTAAACAGATACACCGATCACAGTCACAAGGAAAATGACAAAAATAATTGCCTTTTTCTTGACGATAATCTCCCAATACTCTCGCAAATCCATTTCTTCCATTTCCATCTCGCCACCCCCTACAACTTAAGGCCCCTTATGATATCCTGGAACGTCTTAATGCCACCTAGGAAACCGAAAATCTTGGTCCAATCGAGGCGTTTCGTTTCTGGTACATAAATGATGTCACCGCCCTGCAAGAGGGGGTTCTCTGCTACATCACCAGTGAAGAGGACTTTATCGTGACCCATGGCCACCATTTCCCCTTCTTCCACCGAACCATCACGATAGATACCCACGTTTTCCAAGGCTGCCCTTTCCAGCGGCCCACCCGCTAGGGCAATGGCATCCATAACCCGCGCACCTACCGGCAGGTTATACACACCTGGATTCCGTACCTGGCCCAACACCAAAATCTGCTGTTTGGAAGCGGGCACGTAAACAACGTCGCCACCAAGGAGAGGCAGGTTATACTCGCTCTGGGCAGCCATCAAATCACCATAGGCAACCTCCCAGATCTGCTCACCTGCTCCCGTTTGTCTGGTGACAACGACCTGCTCGCTACCTAGGTTGGATTTTAACCCACCCGCTAGAGCCAGAATATCTAGAAGTCTACCGGCTGGCGGCAGGGTGTAAGCACCGGCACGGGTTACTTCACCAAAGACAAGCACCATCCGACTGCTCTTGGGAACCATAATAATCTCGCCGCCCTGCAGCTCCGGATTGACTGCCTCTGTTTGGGCCAAATCAAGGTTCAGCGCATCCGATACTACTCCCTCTTCCAGCTGACGGCTCACGACCACTTTGCCTGGCTCGGCGTCTTCAGTAAACCCGCCCGCTGCAGCTATCATATCCAGCATACGCTGCCCCTTGTTAAAAACGTAATAACCGGGGGAGCGGACCTCACCCAACACCAATACGCTCCGGTCGCTCTTCGGGACCACAATAATATCGCCGTCCTGAAGTGCCAAATCCCCTTCTAAGTAGCGCTTGTCCATCAACTCGGTAAAATCGATTAAGGTTACCTCTGTTCCCTCTTCTGTACGCCTGGTTAAGGACACCTGATCTTCTTGGGCAAAATCAGTGAACCCACCTGCCAACATTATGGCATCAAGCAGGCCCTGATCGGAACGGAACGTGTAATAACCGGGAGCGCGGACTTCGCCCAGCACAATAATCCCCCGATCAGCTTTAGGCACGATAATCACATCGCCGCCTTGGAGAGTCATGTTATCCGCCAAATACCTATTCTCCATCAGTTCGCCCAGATCAATGTGAATAACCTCGGCCTCCTCTTCGCTCCGCCTAGTCAGGGATACCCCTTCCTCTAAGGCATCGGCAGTCAAACCTCCGGCCAAGGCTATGGCATCAAGGAGGCGATCCCCCGCCCGGAACTGGTAATAACCTGGGCTGCGCACTTCACCCAAAACCAGCACTTGGTTACGCCCCTCTGGTATGTACAATACGTCACCGGGCCGGACCCGCTCGTTTTGGAGGCCCAACCTCTCTAAAGCACGCAGTTCAATTTTCTTGGTTTCGCCGTCCCTAGTTAAGAACAACTCATCGCCTGCCCGCTCCACCGTTCCGCCGGCCTGAGCCAATAGATCTAGAATGCGGGTCTGCTCCCGAACCTGGTAGGAACCGGGACTGCGCACTTGACCCAAAACAAGCGCGTTCTGGTACCCCTCCGGTACGAAGATCAGATCGTCTGCCATCAAACGGGGGTTGTCCCCGCCTTCTTTACCGGTTAAGCCCGGACTCGCATCCACAGGAATCACCTGCTGCTGCTCGCCCACTCTGCGGGAAATGGCAATGGCACTGGCATCACCGGAAGGCAGCACCCCACCGGCCTGGGCTAAAATGTCAATTAGGAATGTGTCTTCCCGCCGCAGTTCATAAACTCCCGGCCGCTGCACTGCACCAAAGACCATAACCTGCTGCTTCTTCGGCACAAAAACCACATCATTGGACCCTATGGCTAGCGGTTTTTCCCTGCCGGCCAACATTGCCTGGACATTTACGCGTTTCTCCTGGGGTCCATTTTCTGTTTGAACAGTGACAACTACACGCTCTAAATCGGCTGACTCCAAGGCACCGCCGGCTAAGGCCAAGAGATCGAGGATATTTAGATCGGGCCTTAAGTCATAGCTAGTGGGCTGACGTACTTCCCCAAAAATGGTGGCTTTGCCTGTGCTGGGTACAAAAACGAGATCTCCACTCTCCATAAGGGGATTGTTCGTCAAATCCCCGTTGGCAAGAAACTGATCCACGTTTACCCGCAGCACTTCAGTACGTTCCACACCTGAGTTGTCGAGATAATAACGCGTGATACTGATCTGCTGTAAATCGGCAGCCTGAGTTGGGCCGCCTGCTAAAGCTAGGATATCCATCAGCCTAGCGCCTGCCCGCAGCTGGTAATAACCTGAAGATTTTACCTCGCCCAGAACCTGCACCTGAAGTGAGCGGAACTGGCTCACAATCACGGTGACCCGAGGGTTAACAACATAATCGGCGAGAATTGCTTCAAGTTCCTGCGAGAGTTGACGCGCCGATTTACCCACGGCCATGTGATCGCCCACAAGTGGGAAGGTTAAGTAGCCGTCTGGTCGAACGGCAACTTCTGTGGTCAATTCAGCGTGTCCCCAGACAGAGATCCGCAGAACGTCTCCCACACCCAACAGGTATTCCTGGGCTTGTCCCGGTAGTACGCCTACCAAGAGCACAAACAGCATAAGGGCCGCGGTAATGGCTGTTCCTAGCTTCTTCATCCTACTTGACACCTCAAATCACTGGAATATCTGTAACAAAATCAAAAATATGAGAACCGTCTAACCTTGCAGGCCGCGGTTCTCAGCAACACTGTTGAACCTAACAACCTCTGCCTATAAACTCGCAGGTCTGAAATAGAATCCCGATACGGAAGTGGCACGCTCGGTCTCTACGAAAAAGGGCACATTTGCCTCAATCTTTACGTCCTTACCTCTGACAAAATAGCCCCCTACCAAGCCAACTGGACTTCCGAGCAACAGGATACCTGCCATGCTCGCACCAGCAGCCAGCTCTAAGGACTTATTCTTCTCAGTGGCAGTCTCATCTACCTGGAGCTTGACCCTGGTCCCGTCTAGCGTTGTGAGTCTGCCAAAGTCCACAACTACCCTTCCATCCTTGCCCAAACGACCGGCCGATGTTACTTCGGTCACGGTAGCAACGCCCCTGACGCCGCTGGGAATGACCACTCTACCATCAACCAGCACATCCTCCACTACCTCGTAGATAACCTGGTCGCCAACTTTAGCTGTAGCAGAGTCAATGGTGCTCACAAGGGCAATCTTCACCAGAGTCTGGGCAGGGAGGTTCACCCGCTTCACATCCAGACTGGTTGTGCCCCAAATATCAAGCATGAGGCGTTCTGCCCGTTTGGAAATGTCACCCGGCTGCACCCCACCATAGAGAACGACCTCGAGTCCTTCCAGCCGTTCTATCATGGCCTGCTCCCCACTGACAATCGCGGAGAAACCCCATTCTGCCAAGTTGAGGAGGAGCTGTAGTCCACCGCCTCCGTCACCGCTCTGCAAAAATGAGGTCACGCGGTCAATACGCATCAGTACGGCTCCATCCTGAAGCGCACCGTAAACGTCTATTTCTACCTTCTCAATTCTGTCTAACAGGGCCCCCGCCTGAGCCTCTCCATACAGTAACTCCTCTACCATCACGAGGGATGCAAGGGGCGTTACATTAGCAGAGATTGGGGAGGGAATGAGCGCAGTCGTTAACAACACAACCAACGTTAGTGTTAAAGCCTTTTTCAAATTAACCCCTCCATACTCTAAAACTTAATGGAAAACTTCGCTTCTGCCTTTGCCTGTGAATCTCCTTGGCCTACGTCACTGAAATCAATCAATCGGTAATTGAAATGAAGAGAGTTTCCGCTGTCAAAATCATAACTCAGCCCAAGCTCGGCTATGTTCTTAGCCCAGCTTCCGTCTTCCATACCGCCTAAACCTTCCTGTCCTAAGGATCGGTTCCACTCCTGCGTCACACCAAACTGCAGTTGTCCCTTGTTAATGGGAACCACAAGACCCAACGAGGTTACAAAAGGCAGCACCTCATCGTCCTCAACATCTGTTTCACCGAGCAGCAAACCCCGCTGCCGAATACCTGCACTCAAGGTAAATAGGTCGGCCCAGTCAAGGCTCAGGTCCACTGACGTGCTGGCTGTTTTAGGCACAAGGGAGGGATCAACGGCCAGATCAACCGCTGTTTTCAAAGCTAATTCGCCCATACGTAGGGAGATACCATAACCGGCAATGCCTTCCTCCGCTTCATCTTCAGGATCGGCCATGGCTGCCCGGAGACCGCCGCTTACCTCAATTCCCCCCAGATTGAACATGGGGTGTTCCTGCTCAGGTTCTTCTTCGGTTTGGAATACAATACTGCTGGACGGGGGAAGATTCTTAGCCTGGAAAAGGTGGGCAGTCCAGAGGTTTCTCGGCTGCGGGGGCTCTGATGGTTCCTCAGGTTCAACAGTTCCGCCCTCAACCACATCCCCTTGGTCCATGGCAAAACTGGGCGCCTTACCTGCCTTCAGAGCAGCGGATAGCGCCTGTTCTGAATAACGTAGGGGTTGGTTACGGAAGTTGGCATCAAGGCGGGCAGGGCCGTAACGCCCATCTAACAGACTAAAATCCTGAATAGCATAGCCTAAAATCTCCAGCTCTTCTTCGAACTCCAAAACCAAGCGATACAATAGCTCCACTTGGCTCTCGCTCAGGGCCCGATCCGGAGTAACCCTCTGGTTGTAGTTAAAGATCATGTTGTCCAGGTAAACGTTCTGGGTTAGACCAAAACGCCGCGATTGGAGATGGTCTTCACCGCTTAAGTGCTGCAGGAGCCTGGCAATGAGCAGAGCTCCCTGGGTGCGGTTCATTTCTTCCGGTACAATTACTTCGGCAATGCCTCGGTCCGTCACCAGCCCCTCAATCGCGTCAAAGGCCCAATCGTGCGCAATAACTGTTGAATCGGTTGTGGAGCGCGCGACAACCGTCCCGGTCACCAAACCGAGACAGGCGAATAAAACAAGCATGAGAACAATCACTCTGCGCCCCATTGCTCCACCTCCTCAACGCACATACGGGATCATGGGTTATTTCTCCAACAACCCTCGAAACCCTTCAATTTTAGCCACATTTAGGCCTCGGACTCCCTTCCAATTTCTAGGAAACGACGGGCCAAAATGACCGCCACGTAATCATCGTAAGGCTCCGGCGGTACCTGCATGGATATGGGCAGAAGCCTCCGCCAACCCCGAGGCTTGTTGTCCCGCCAATATTCCTTCCGCGCCTCTTCAGTCGTCAGATGCTCATCTACCACATGCACCACACACTGGGGAAACCTTTCGCCTATCTCCCTGAGAACTTGACCAGACCCAGTACCGTCACCTAAAACTATTTGATTCACGCCGTACTGAGCCAGCAGCCTCCCCATTTCTGCCAGTAAGCTCTCCCTTTCCACTACCCGCTTCACTGCTACCGTGTCCAAAGAAACAATCGCTATCCCACACTTACCCCTACCCGGGTCAACTGCCAGCACATACATGTCTTCACCCGCCTTACCACAGTTTTCGCACACCCCATATTTGCTTTGAGGGTAAAAAAACCCTCCCCAAATGGGGAGGGTTTTTTTCGAGTTCAAACTTAGAAGCTGATGCTCAGGCCAGCATTGTAAGAGAAGTCGTTTGTGGTCGGGTCGGCCAACGTCTGTGTAATAGTTGTGCCGAAGTCCAANNCTTCTTCAGCTCTGCATTGTAGCCGAGGTCAAGAGCTGCACCACGCCAGTCAAACTTATAACCAAGTTTGCCTGTGATGGTAGCGGCCGTCTTATCGCCGTAGGCGCCGTAGCCCCTCCAGTTACCATCCTTAAGGATGTTGCGCTCGTAAGCAGCGCTGGCACCGTAGGTTAGGCCACCGTCAGTGGTCTTCTCAGTACCCACTTTAACCAAAGTGTTCGCGACCGGATTGTCATCATCATCAGGATCGGTCACAGCACTCGCGTATCTAGCGTCTACTGTGATTGGCAATGCGCCAAGGTCAAAGACCTTGTTGGCAGTCAAGATGTAAGCAACGACAGCCAGATCCTCATCTTTAGTTTCGCGATAGAAACGACCCGCCAAGTCAATGCCGAGCAGGGCGTCTGTGCCTACACCAGCTTCAATAGTGGTGACTTGGTTACCCTTAGCACGGAAGTTCTTGGCAGTGTTGCTGTAGGCTCCGTCAAGGCTAAGCGGACCAACTTCAAAGCCAGCTTTCAGGTCGAAGCGGGTGTTGTCCTCTTCTGCATCCAGATCCATGGCAATGTCAGCACCGTAGTTCAGCTTGCCGATATCACCGTAGATACCTGCGCCAACAGCAGTGGCTTCAGGCTTCACGGTGGGAACTTTCTCAGCAGCAACGGCGGCTTTTACACCAAGCTCAGGGATGAACTTGTAGTCAAGGGCCAAACCGGCTACGAGAGGATCAGTTCCTCCATCGAGACCAAGCAGTACAGTGGTCTTCAGGTCTTTAATCAGATCCAGATCTGCTAAAGCAGCGAGTTTATAGTTTGCGCTCGGCAGAACGTTTGCATTACCGATACCGACCTTATCGTTGCCGGACCATTTGCCAACGGTGAGGCTCTTGATGGGCTGGTCAGTGGTGACTTTTACCTTCCACGGATCAAACGCACCATCGGTAATCCTGACATCAAAGCCCACATCAACGGAGTCGGAAGGCTTGAGGCTCAGGTTAAAGCCGAGAGTTTGGCTGGTGAAGTATTTCTTGTCGCCATCGTCGTCTTTCTTGTACTCACCTTTAACGGAGACGCTGCCGCCCCATTTGATTTTCTGAAGCTCTTTTACGTCAGCTTTAACAGCATCCACATCGGCCTGTACGGCAGCTACTTCTTCCTTAGTAGCCACGTCTGCTTGAGCAGCTTCCAGAGCAGCTACACGCTCGTTCAGCTCGGCAATGTCTTCGGTGAATGCGTCAACGATGAGACGTACATACTTCTGAACTTGTTGAGCAATGAGCTCTTGAGCAATTAGCTCAACATCTTCTTCAGTAAGTTCAGCTTCCATGACGACTACCTTCTCAATGACGGTAGGCTCAAGCGCCACATCAGCGGCTGCGAGGAGACCCTCTTCGATTCTCTCAGCAATCAATGCTTCGATTTCGTCGAGTGCAGGAATCTCGAGCTCGTCTACTTGATCCTGCAGTTTGTTCAGGTCATAGCGGATGCCATCGACCAGACCAAGTACTCTGTTCTCGACATAAGCGATGTCGCCTTCCAGAGCTTCTGCAGCGATCTCGGTAGCGCGAATGCGTGCGAGAGTTGCTTCGTCTACGTCTTTGTCAACAATAACTTTTTCGATGACAGTCTCTACCGGAGCTGCTGGAGCTTGAACAGCGGCCAACTGAGCTTTAATTTCCTCAGCAAGCTCTGCCTTGATTCTGTCTAATTCCGGAAGAATGTCAAAACGGGACTCCATCCGAGTCAGTGCCCTGGCGAATACCATGGCTGCCTCGTAACGGGTCATCATGCGAGCACCACCATATGTGCCATCGGGATACCCTTCGATCAAGCCTGCAGCGGCCAATTCAACAATTGCGTCATAGGCCCAGTGATCTGCAGGAACGTCTGCGAAGGGACTCTTGGCTAATGCCGGTGCTAACGTACTAGCGAGCATAACGATGGCTAGTACCAATGTTAGCTTTCTCATTTTCATTCTCATTTTACCCCCTTGGTTTCACTTGTGTCTTTTCTTATGTGTCAGACCATGAAACCCCTCGTCCGCACTTTGATGAGTCTCCTTGTTCCCTCATCCAGCGGCGCACAAGGCCGTTTCATCTTTCAGCGCATCGGGTTGGCGGAAACCAACGGCACCTCCTTTCTACCGACCATACCATCCTGCTACTGAAAGTAGGTTGCTTACATTATGCTTTTTATTCTATACATGTTGCCCGAATCCTTCTCAACAGGTAATCTTTTTGGAAATAAAGACCACCTTACCGCGGTTTTTTCAGCCGAATCTCCTTTTGACAGAAAAACGGGTTGCTGCAATCTAAAATTTCCACAATAAGCGCGAAATCCCTGCTTAACCCAGAATTACATTTTATGGAGAAACGGGCTCTAAGTCAAGGTAAAGTTCCACAGGTGTTTTGGAGCGCCAAGTGTCGTTGGCTACCACCAATTTGATGTTCACCGGCTCATTTATGTTGGCGGCTTCGTACAGGGCATTGAGAAACTCATCCCCCGGGAGAAGCACAGCTGCACCCCACTCTCTACTGAGGGCCACTCCGGCCTCCAAAGCCCTGTTATTCGCCTGGTTAAGAATCTGGAGGATAACCCTGTCGATCTCCACACCGCTGTCAGGCGACCATTCCCGGCTGGCCAAAACTGTACCTTGGGAAAAGATCATGGCATCGGGGAAACTCTCTAGATAGACCACCACCGGTACACCTGGAATAGTGTTGCTCTCACTCACAGCCCGGACAATTACATTGCCCTTAGTAAGCAGCGCATCTTCCACAGCGAAATCCAAAACGCCGGCGTGCACGAAAATGGCCCGGTATTTACCTGGTTCAGAGGCCCTGGCACTTCGCCTGTAAGCCACTTCATCCACCTCGAGCATGAACTCCTCCAATTGGGCCCGAACTTCTGCCCTGCCCTGACCTGCCTCAAGCACGGTAGTGAGGATCACCTCACTGGCGCTGAAGGCAATATCTGTACTGCGGATCTGCCAAAAGGCGGTGGATACGAGGGCGTAATTCTCCCTCATCATCTGGACGCTCTCCTCAAGCTCGGCCACCTCTTGCTCCAGTTGATCTGCCTGCTGCCGCAACACATCGATGTAGTCGGTCATTTCCTGGATTGTCTTTTCATTGGCAATCAAAGAACTTTTCTGCAGTTTAACTTCTTCTTCAGCCTGTACCAGCTCCTGCAGGGCAATATCCCGCTGCCATCTCATTTCGTCAAAATGGTTCTGGAGCTCCTTCAAATCGGCCTGGATCTGCTTCATTCTAAACAGTGCTGTACGTACATCTTGGGAGGCAATGGTCAAAACACCGATTGAAGCCCCCGCGATTAAAACACCAGTTACAATCGTAACAAGGATACTAGTATGTTTTGGGCGCAGACCAAACAGCGTCAACTTTTTCCGACCGACGTTCATCCCCAGGCGGTCGCCTATGTAGGCGATCACACCGCCCACCACTACCAGGGTTAAAATCAGGGTAAAGCCGTACATGGTCTGTCACCTTCTTTCCCACGAAAACTGAACCAGTGCCCCTACAAGGTGAAGCTGTCACCTAGATAATACTGGCGTGCTAAAGGATTCGCAGCCAACTCGTCCGTTGTGCCCGAGATCAACACCTTACCCAGATGCAGAATATAAGCCCGATCGGTAGTTCGCAGCGTTTCCCGGACGTTATGATCGGTAATAATTATGCCGAGGTTGCGGGAGCGGAGACGCGCTACCATAGTCTGAATCTCGGCCACTGCAATGGGATCAATACCCGCAAAGGGTTCGTCCAGAAACAAAAAAGAAGGTTTCAGGGCCAAAGCCCGGGCTATCTCAGTTCTGCGGCGTTCCCCACCGGACAGCTGGTTCCCCTTCTGCCTGCGCACTTTCTGGAGATCGAACTCATCTAGCAGCTCCTCAAGCTCCTGCTCCTGCTCTTGCCGTGATAACCGGCGCAGTTCCAGTACTGCCTTGAGGTTTTCTTCCACGCTCAATTTACGGAAAACGGAAGGTTCCTGGGGTAAATACCCCAGCCCGAGGCGCGTCCTCTGATACATGGGCAGACGGGTAATATCCCGGCCGTCTAAAATAATCCGACCCCCGTCGGGCTTAACCAAACCGATAATCATGACAAAGGTGGTGGTTTTCCCGGCCCCGTTTGGGCCTAGAAGCCCCACGATTTCACCCCGTTTGACGCTAAAGTCAACTTGATCCACAACGGTGCGTTTCCGGTAGCGTTTCACCAGCTTTTCAGCTATTAGTTCCATCTCTGACACACCCAATCATTTCCACAGCAGCACTGGCGGCCCTTTTTACTGAACCGGGCCCGCCCAGTTCAAACTGGAGGCGCTCAAACTCCTTGAGCATTTCCTCCTTTGCCTCTGCATCATTGAGCAGACTGATGATGGCTTCCCCAATTTCGGCGGCACCAAAATCACTTTGGATAAACTCAGGTATAACAGTCTTTCGCAGAATGTTATTGGTTATTGTCATATTCGGCTGGCGATCGAGAAGTCTATCGACTAATTGGGCAGTCCTTGGCACTCGGTAAACGGCCAGGGAGGGCACACCCAATAGAGATGCTTCTAACGATGCCGTTCCCACCGATGTGACAGCCAGATCGGCCGCGGTTAGGATAGTATAGGTGTCCGTCTCCAGCCTGGCACTGCCGCAGCGGCATTTGCTGATCATGCGCTCCAGCAGGCTGGAAGTAATGGTGGGAGCAACCGAAACAATGATCTCCAGCTCCTGTGTTGTCTCAGCCCTATTCAGCGCCTTGAGCACGGTTGGCAGTACATTCTTCACTTCCGCTTCTCTCGAGCCAGGCAAGACCGCGATCACTCTACGGCTGTCGTCCTCCAGTCCCAGGCTGGCTCTAGCCTGAGCGGGCGTTAAGGAAAAGTCAATGAGATCGAGTAGGGGATGACCCACAAACTCGTTTTCGATGCCAATCTCGCTGCACATCTCTGCCTCGTAGCGGCTGATGGCAAAGACCTTATCCACTACCCGGGCAAAATCTGCCATTTTGCCATCCGTGAGCCCACGGCTAAAGGGCGTGTAATAATATACGACCGGAATATCTTTGGACCGGGCTATCTCAAGTAAGCGGAATTCAAAGAGAGGCAAGCCAATTTGAATGAGCAGGCCTGGAGCCTCGCCATCCATCGCCTCAGCAACCTTTTTAATCAATCGTTTCACAACCTGGGAACCCCGCACTGATTGGAAAGCACCCAAGCTGACCAAATCGGAAATATCGTATAAGAGGTGAACACCAGCCTCGTCCATCATGGGTCCACCCACACCCACCAACGAAATCTGCGGGTTTAAGTTCCGGATTCCCCGGGCAAGCGCTGCGCCAAAACGATCACTGGTGTAGTCACTACCAATAATCATGATCTTTGGGCACACTGCCTGGTCCTCCCCCCTGCAGTCTGCGAGTTGGGTTTCTCCTGTTTGGCTCTTAGACAATTCCTCTGGCAATTGAAAGCACACCCCTTCATAGTAAGCAGGCCGAGATTACTCGGCCCGTTTAATTTTCTTCATGGAAAGTGCTTTTCCTTCTTTTCAGCTTCAGCTTACCAGAAGCTTCCTGTACAAACGGGCCACTTCTGAGCGGGGTTCGGCCAAAATGGACTGGGGATCACCTTCCTCCACAATCCTGCCCCGGTCCATAAACACCACCCGGTCCGCAACCCGCAGGGCAAAGGACACTTCATGGGTCACGATCACCATAGTGGTACCGGTTGTCTTAACCAGTTCCTCCATGACCTCCAACACTTCACCCACCAAAATGGGATCCAGCGACGCAGTAGGCTCGTCCCAAAGCATAAGCTTGGGATTACCCACCAGCGCCCGGGCAATGCCCACCCGCTGCTGCTGCCCGCCGCTTAGCTCACTGGGCCTGCGGTTCAGCGTGGAGCTGAGGCCAACTTTCTTAAGTGCAGCCTCTGCCAGCTGAGCGGCCTTCTCCCTATCCATACCACCCAAAACTAAGTGGAACATGACGTTTTCCAATACGGTCAACCTGTCAATCAGATTGAACTGCTGAAAGACAAAGCCTATACTCCTTCTCAAATCCTGCAGCTCTCCGTTTTCCAATTGCAGTACATCCACACCAGCAAATTGGATAGAGCCTCCGTCCGGTTCTGTTAAACGGTTGATACAGCGGATCAAAGTTGACTTGCCGCAGCCGGAGGGCCCCATTACAACAACCGTTTCTCCCTGGTTGACCTGTAAATCAACACCGTCCAGAGCTGTTACTTTGCCGTACTGTTTGCGTAAATCGGTTATTTTCAACATGGTGAGCACCTCCTTAAAACTGCTGCTTCCAACGATTGAGTAAGTTCAACAAGCCGGGCCTACTGGGGGGTATGACCACTTCCCGCATAATCTGCACATTGGAAAGGCCCAGCGACTGAGCCGCCATCAACTCCATTGTATTCACCGGGCTGAAACGCTCCGCAAAAATGGTGATCAGGATGCCTAAAATGAGTCCAAAGAACGCTATACTCCCCAGTCCCACATAGGGAATCTGAGAGCGGCTGAGACAATAAACAGCGGTTAGAATCAGGCTGCCCACTCCTCCTCCCAAGAGGTAGATGGGATCGAAGAAGCGGCGCAGGCGGCTGCCAACCGGTTTCTCACAGGCCCGCAGGTATTTTAGGGTACTGAAAACAGTGGCATGGTCCAGCACCAGCACAACTGCGGCGAAGACAATGGATAGGAGCCCAGCCACAATTGAGCGGACTTCCTTCAGGATCCGGAAGATCTCACCCCTGGGGTTGGGGTTGATCACACCCACCGAGGTGGAATAGGTGTGAAGATACGGGTTTTCCAGCTCAGTTCGGAAAACTCTCTCTAACACTTTCTCATCCACCGTTTCACCCTCCACCAAAATCTGAATCCGCTCACCGGGTATCACCTGTCCACCCAGGTAGGTGTTGATTAAGCGGATTGACTGGCCGATTTCTTCATCGCTCAAATTGGGCAGGGTATCGCGGACAAAGCCGATCTGTTCAATAATCGCCGCCACGTCAATCTCCTGTACATTGCCGATCTGTTCGCTGATCCCATTTAAACTCTCCCGCATGGTGGCAATGTCCAGGTTTTCCAAGGAATCGAGGGAACCATCTCCCCCATCCACAGCCACCGCCTGGGTCAGGGTTTGAACCAAGCCGCTCAAAAGCAGGTTCAACAGGAACTGCTCGCCGGAGGACTTCCGCTCATCCTCCATAATCCCCGCACTGAGTTGGCGCAGCTGAACCTGGAGTACTTCCAACTGCATCAAAGCCTCTTGAAAGGCGATCAAAACCGCATCCGCATTATCTACCGTTTCACTGGCCTGCACGCTCAGTTCCTCCAGTTCCTCCAGGAGCCTCAGGCTTTCTTCAATGGCATAGGCCAGGCGGTAGCGTTCGTTTTCAATTTCCACTTCCCCCACGTAATCACCAAGCCGGCCTTCGGACAGTGAGCGGTAGCCCGAGCTGACCAATTTGTCTGTTGTATGGACCGGAGAACCCTGGACGATCATTCCCTCCCCTATGCCGTCTGCAACTCCCGTCACTTCAATCACCACAGGTTCAGGAAACTCTGCGCCCCCTGCTTCGATTACGATCAGTTCACCCACAGCCAGATGAACACCGGGTGCGGCGTTTACTTTCACCTGGGATGCGTAGCTCTTAAGGAAATCCCTCATTTCCACCAACGCCGTCAAGAACGCATCCAAATCCTCACCGTATTCAGCGGAAGTAACGTTAGTAAAGGTTCCGCCCACTTGTGTACGGAGGACAGCTAGGGCCCGTTCACCCAGCTCCTGGGTGTCCACTTCAAAGCCCATGGGAAAGCGCAGCTCTAGGATCTGGTACTGACCCAGAATCTGTTCAATCCCGGCAGTGGCCGTTGCAATAGCATCGTCCCTGGTTAAGACAGCGATCAGGTTTGTCCCATCGCGCACCACAAATTTTACGCCCTGTACATTCTCCACCTGTTCCATCAGTTCACTGCGGACACCGGAATGGACACCGCGAATCAGGACACTAGGCTCAACCATGAGTGAATAACCGTTTAAGCCCGGAACGGCGCCGAAATAGGAGGGGATGCTTTCCAAAACCTCTTTAGTCCTGTGTTCATCAGGCAGACCGAAAAAGAAGTTAGCTTGACCCGCGATTGTAAAGGATTGATTCAGCCTATAACCGGGGAATGACTCATCGCCAATACGCTCCAGTTCACGTAGGGCAGCCTCTTTTGCTTCTTCCCGGATATGGATGACCAAATCATATTCCCCGTACTCGCCGATCATACCGTCTAATGTGTCACCGAAGTAAAGATCAATAGCCCAGGCCACACCCTGGGCAAAAACTGCACCTATAACGACGGTTACAAGTAATAGGATAACCAAATCTTTATAAAATCCATCACGAAAAAAAGAGAGCATTACACTTCCTCCTCACCCGGTGTCCTAATTATATCATGGGCTCTAGCTGGGATTTAAGTGGTAATGCTCGCTAGTATTGTCATTAATTACTGTCTAAGTCAAACTCGCCTTGAAATGCCCCGAAAAACTGCAGTTCGCTTTTCCCCATCAGCATCACAAACTTCTCGCCCACAAGGACGCCGTCGCCGAACTCTACCCTGACCTGGCCTGTGAAAACGGCTTGATCCACCTCTTCATCGTAGACGAGCTGCTGGCAGTAGATTGTGGCATCCTCCGTCACCACCACCACACTGCCCAGAGCAGTAAGCCGATCCTGATCACCGAAGTACTCCACTAAATCGGCTGTCAACTCAAAGTCGTCCCTTTCCAGGTGTACCGCCTCCCTCAGCAGGAGATAGTTGTCCTTGGTCCGCCACTCCAGCTCCCTACCGCTCAGGCGCACCCCATCCATCTCCACTTGGATTTGGGCTTCAGGTATTTCCCGTACATCTGCGTAAAACACACCCTCTTCCGGGTCGTAGCGGCCAACCGCCCTATCCTCTGGCACACCCACAATGGCCAGCCTGCCCTTTTCACCCTGGGCAAATCCAATGCCTGCCACCACGAGCAGAATCAAAGCGGCTAATCCCAATCGCTTAATCTTCCCCATTTCCTACACCTGCCTTCGTTTCTAACACTATCTGCCCATAAAAATCCAATATTTCCCGCTCAAAATCGTATACTGCCTCTTTCACGCCGAACTCCATATTGCCATCGGCTATGGTCACACCATCCAAAAGATGGAGCAGTCCCGCTTCCGCTGCATATACCATCCGCCCTGCCCTGATTTCCATCCCGTTCCACAGCATCTCTACCGGTCCCGGCGAAGTTAAGGTGGAATCGTGCTCTGTATGGATTAACTCATCACTTTTCAGCCAAAACTCCCCATCTACGTCCCTGACCTCAACACTACTTCTCAAGGTAAGGGTGTTCTCTTTGCGCTCCCAAAGCCCTTGCTGGGCCCGAACATCGAGCTGGGGTCGGTCACCCTGAAAAATTGTGATCGTTTCCATGTCCCCTATGATCACAACATCTTCCTGCTGCAGCACCGATTTGGACACGATCTCCCACTGCTTTTCCCCGCCTTTACGCCCTATCAAAGTGGTCTCAACAAATTCTATGCCAGGCGTGCCGCCCGTTTCCACAGGCGGAGTGGGTTTCTCCATCAGACGATAGCCCGTATACACAGCGGCGACCAGCAGCAAAACCCCGATTGCAATCAGTGCCTTCCAATTAGCGTTCAAGGTTATCACTCCCCTTCGCCCACCACAGACGCGATGTCATCCAGCTTGAACATCTCCAAGCCATCTTGAGAATCCCAGCCAATGGGCAGCGTTGGAAAGGCCTTGATGGTGTACTGGAACGCAACCCTTCCCTTCACATGATCGTAAGCGGCACTGATGGTGCGGCAGTGGAGGTCGAAGTCAAGAGTGATCTGCCCCCTGGAAAAGGCTTTTTTGGGAGGTTCGTAGATCGCCGCATAGCCAACCTTTACATGTTCACCTAGGGGCAGTGAAATCTGAGCGTCTACCCGCTTTAAGACCTGCTGGACAGGGGAGTAATTGACCGCAGCCTTGAGAAGGGTATCTCCCGTTTTGTACTCCACCATGGGCAGAATACCTGGTATGCTGCGGGAATTGGGGTCGTAATAAACAGTCAGAGCCATATTCCATTTCTCACTGGATCGCCAGCTGCCCACTAGGGCAAGATAATCGTACTGCTTCTTGAGAAAATCATAGCCCCCGCTCAAGGTTAGACTGCCCTTCAGCTCCGTGTAGGTAAGGCGACTGCGCAGCCTTTGGGTAGGTTTCTTGGCGTCAAAGCGAAACGGCGATTCCCCCCACACCAGGCGCTGCTCATAAGTGTTGTTCAAGGAGAGTCTACTGCTCAGCCTCTGATCTAAACTGATCCGACCCGTGAGCCAGCTCTGCCTGTCCCCGCCGCTGTAAAATGCGGCGCCCCCATCGCCCCGGTAGTTGATGCTGATACCGCTGGCGGGCCTTAGCGTTCGGGATGGCAGGGTCAACTGGGCTAACACCCTGTCCTTGATGACCAAAGAAGGCCTTTCGCCGTAGCGGCCAATCTGGACGTTGGACCGGAGGGGCAGACCAGACAAGCCTAAGTCACTCATTTCCCATTCCAGTTCTGGCAGGCGCTGAACTGTACGCCAAGCGGAAACCTGGTCGGTGAGGAGGTCGGGATTGTACTGCTGCTCTGCGGTAAGCCGGAAGGTGTGCTTGTCCTGCTTATAAATACTCTGGGCACGGTAATTTAACAGCTTCATAGTCTGCCCATCTCTCACCCGCTCGGTCCAGTTCCCCCGCAGATCAAGCTGCCAGCTGTCGGTCAAGGTGTGCCGCCACCGCCCATCAAACTCGAGAAACTCGGACTCCCTCTGATTCGGATTATTACGATAGGTCACTTTCCCCTCCGCACTCAGTTTAGGCAGGCTAACGGTGAGCCTGTTTGTGGTACTGAGGGAATGGGTCTGCCACGAATCTTTGTAGCTGGTGTCAGTACTTAGGCTCCAGTTTTCTCCCTCCAACCCATGTTTCCAGGCCGCCTCCCAAATCGGGTCCATTTGGTGGGGAAGATGATAGAGGTAGATGGAGCCCGTTCCCAGCGTATCAAAGACATAATTATGACGCACCCCGGCCGCCACACCTAACCGGCTGAAGAGATCCAAGTAAACGCTGCCGTAGTGCTCGGAACTGAGCTGGTAATTGATGGTTGTTTTCATGTAGTAACCTTCCCGCTCACTGAAGCCAAAAACGGGCAGAACAAAACGCTCGTCAATGTCCATATCCAAAGGGATGACAAGATAAGGCCAGTAAAAAAGGGGAATCTTCCCTTCGTAATAGGTGACCCGGCGGATTACCACCTTTTCACCCACATAAAGTTCCAACTCCTTAGCAGCCACATGGTAGTGGCTGTCGGTGTGGTCGCAGGTTGTAAATTGGGCGTTCTGCACCTGGTAAACCTGATCCGAGATGTGGACTGCCTCGCCAGAAATGAAGATGCTGCCCGTCTTTTCAGGCAGTTCAAGCTCGCTGGCAGCCTCGCTGAGGGAGCCTTCCCCCGTTTCCAGGTTGTAAACCAAAAAACTACCGCTGAGCTCTTGTCCATCATGGCTGAGCACAACATCGCCGCGCAGCTCCAGTTCACCCGTTGCCAAGTTGATAACCAACTGCCTACCCTTGAGGACCACGTCTTGGTAAGTGATCTCCACACCGCCGTAGCCGTAAAACAGCTGCTCCTCAAAATCAAAGGAGCCGGCTTCTGAGACCGCAATATGCACCCGTTCCCCCGCAGCACCCACCGGGCTTGCCATGGAAAACAGCAAGAAAAGCAGGAAAGCCGCAGTCAAGGGCCTAAGAGGATTCTTTTTTGTCTCCCTAATCATGACAGCTTCCCTCCGGTGCTACCGCAGCTTGTCCGCCTCTCTCAGCAGAACAAAACCTGCTAGGGCAAAGATGATGTTAACGATCCAGGCCGCCACAAGGGGCGGTAAAAACTCGTTCATGCCCAAGGAGCGGGAAATGGCAACTGAGATGTAATAGAAAAGCATAACAACTAAACTGACCACAATGCCAAAAGAGCGGCCACCTTTACCCCGCAGAGCCAAAGGCGCCCCGAAGAGGGCCAAAACAAGGCAGGCCATGGGCAGGGACAGTTTCATATGATAATCCACCACAAAGGATAGGACCTTTAGCCCGCTGCGCTGAAAACGGGCGATGTAAGTGGCCAGTTCCCTGCGGTTCATTTCCGAAACTGTGCGCTGGCTGCCGAGATAAACCTCACCGGGTTCTTCCGTGACAATCTCCAAACGCTGAAACCTACTTTCATAGGCCACAAATCCCTCATCGTCAAGTTCCTGAGCCACCCCATCCAAGAGCACCCAGTTGCGTTCCTGGAAAATCCCAGACTTAGCGCTGATTACACGGGGAAATCCGCCCCGATCCACTTCCCAGACCAAAACGTTTTTCAGTTCGTTCGTCTTACGGTCCACTTCTTCAATGTAAAAATAACGGTCCTCTCCGCCGTGGAAAAAAACCTTCTCATCCACAATGGGCACGCCCTCGGAGAAGACTATCTGGCGCACAATATTCTCGAATTTGCGGTTAGCCGCTGGGACAATGTGTTCCGAAGCCAAGAAGGTAAGGACACTGGCAACCAAGCCCAAAAACAAAATGGGCAAGACCAGGCGTGGATAGGATACTCCGCTTGCCCTCAGAACTGTCATTTCATTGTCTTGGACTATGCGCCCCACCGCGAGCAAAGTGGCAAACAAGCAGGCCACAGGCACGGTAGATACGGCTGCCTCGGGAATCCCGTACAACAGCAATTTGCTCACAGTCAACACAGGCACGTCATTAACGAAGATCATGTCGCTGAGCTGGAACAAAAGGCCTGTTAATAAAACGATCGTAAAACCAAAGATGCAGAACAGGAAGGGTCCCGAGAACTCCCGCATTAAATAGCGATCTAAAATCCTGATCCTCACAAGCGCCTCACCCTCCCTGAAAGCCTAGAACTGCAGTTTGTAGTTAAGACCGAAACCTAAACCGTTTCCTCCCTGCAGAGCAAGATAACCACCCAATTCAGGCGTAAACTGAAATGCTGCTCCCGCGTTAAACCCTCTGCCGTCATACTCGGCCGCAAGCGTCGTTGTGGGTACGGTTAGTCCCCAACTCGTCTTGGTCCGAACCGGATTGAGCATGAGCGTAACACCTGCCATACCCCGGCTGTAGCGTCCAGTACCGAAGCCCAGATGTCCCCGGAAGCCAGGCCTACCCAGCTGCTTGCTCACAAGTCCGTAAAAATCTACCCCTGCGGTGGATAGTTCACCAGCCACTGCCAAGGCCGGACGGGATGCCGTTTCGGCCCACAGGGCACCCTTGGCCGTTACATAAAACATGCTCCCTAAGTGCTGGCGGAGACCCACCTGGAACCCAGGCATAAGTCCAGCACTGAGTTCGAACACACCCGTTCCCCGCTCGGAGCGGTACTCTATCTCCAGCTCCTTATCGGTCACATCGCCCGTTGGGATGGACAGCACCCTATCGGCAGCCAAGCCCGATTGGGTCACCGTTAAGGCTAGAACCAACACCAAAAAAACTACGATAGATCTCTTTTTCAACATGGTGCTTCCCTCTTTTCTTCTGCTTGTTATTCGCTTTTGCCCAGACAATTACCTGCCTTAAGCCCATGGGAGTTAGTGGATTTACAGAAAGGGGGCCCTACGGCTCCCCTCCTAGTCCAAACGCTTGATTACCTCATCGCTGAGATCAACGCCGCCGAAGCGGACTACATCCCCGTCAATTACCACCGTAATGTCTTGGGCTTGGGCCACTTCCCGCACCGCCTGCTCCACTTCTTCCTGAAACATGATCTCCAGTTCCTGTCGATAAGCAAGGTATTGGGTGTAAGCCTGCCGTTCCCGGTTGGCCCGCTCTGGATCTCCCGCTTCCCCCTCTGTATCAAGTTCAAATTCGGCAATCAGCTGATCGTAGCGATCGCTCAGCATCTGATTGAGTTCTTGTGCCCGTGGGCTTTCGTCGACTATGCGGGCCAGATCCACAATGCCCACTCTTTCGCCGGGAGAACGACCGAGAAATCCCCACAGGGCAGCTGCAGCTAACACAATCACCAGAACCCAGGGTAAATACTTCATGCGCAGTCACCACCTTACTTCAGTCTGCCTTAGTATTACCGATTTGGGCCGGTGATACACACAAAGAAGGCCGGCGGAGAGAACCCCGCCGGCCCATGTCAACTGCACTAGAAGGTGTGGCCGATGCCGAAGTAGAACTGGCCGACACGCTTGTCGGTCTCATCCTTGCCGAAACCGTAGTCCAGGCGGAGAAGTCCCAAGGGAGTGTCAAGGCGTACACCCAAGCCAAAGCTGTTTTTCACGTCACTGAGGCTCAAGGTATTACCCTGATCCCAGGTTGTACCCCAGTCAGTGAAGACCACACCGGTGATCTTCTCAATTATGGGGAACCTAAACTCGGCGTTCATCACCAGCATATGGTCACCCTTGAGTTTCAGTTTGTCATCACCGTAGGTGTAACCGCGCAGTGTTTCCGCTCCACCGATCTTGAACTTCTCGTCATCTTCAAAGGAACCGGCCAGAAGGCGTCCGCCCAAACCGCGGAGGGCCAAGACGTAGCCGCCGTCTTTAACTTCGAAGTAACGGCTGTGGTCAAAACGCACCTTAGAGTAGGAGCTGGTAGCACCTAAGATGGGCAGGCCGAACTCCACATAAGCGTCATTCTTAAAGCCTTCCGTTGGGCTGAAAGGATGATCGGTAGTATTAGTGTTGTAACCAAAGCCTACTATACGGTTTTTGTAGGGATCGGGCGTATCTGCAGCCGGGTTATCCCCTTCTTTAAACTCGAACTTCTTGTCTTCCAAACGGAGCGTCAATCTTGCCCTGCTCGTGTCTCCTACCGGGCGTCCAAGGGTTAGATCGCCACCATTAGTCATCACCGAGTAGGTGTTTTCTTCTATTTTCGAATCGGTTATGCGACGGTACAGATTCAGGCCAAGTGATGTACCGCTTCGGGTAATATAAGGCTCATGGAAACCCAACTCGTAGGAATGCAGTTTCTTGCCAAGCTGGATCGTGGCATTCACTCGCTGGGCACGGCCCAGGAAGTTGTCATCTGCCGCTTCAATAAAGCCAACCAAACCGTCGTCACGGCTGTAGGAGATACCGAAGGTGGCCGAACCGGTTTTGCGTTCAGTCAGCCTAACGGTAAGCACCGTTTCGTCCAGGTTCTCCTCATCGGAGAATTCCCGGCTGATCTCATCGAACAGACCAAGCATCAGCACTCGGTGCAGACTCTCATCGATTTCTTTCACGTTCACCAAGTCCCCTGGCTCAAAGGTCAGTTCCCTTTCGATCACGAAATCCTTAGTTTTTTCGTTGCCTTCGATCACCACGTCTTTAATCACGGTGGGAACCCATTCAATAAAGATACGACCATCCGTATCCCCTTCCAGGGAGCCTACCCGTGCCAAATAGCCGTGTTCAAGGGCGATCCATTCCCGCATATAGTACAGATCTTCACCGAGATCGTGCACGTTGAGGATGTAGCCGATCTGGGTCTTCATGTTCTTCATGTAATTCTGCAGGGGGACCTGAGACAGCCCACTGAAATTGATCTGGCTCACAATAGGGTTCTCTATAACCTGAAAAACAACCTGAACCCCACCCAGGGCCGGTTCCAGCTTGACCGAAGCGTCTTGGAAGTAGCCCAGATCAAAGATGGAATGGAGGTCATCCAAAAGCATCTGTTCTGTAGCGGGCTCGTTGAGCTTGGTTTTTACGATCGCCGCTCTGATTGTTTCGGTATCAACATAGTTGTTGCCTTCAATCAAAATGCCCCGCACCAGGCTGTTCTCCGCTGCTGATACTCCTCCTACGGCAGTCAGCAGTGAAACTAAAACTGCGAGCACCACCAGTGCTTGGGCTGCACCTTTCCTCATCATTCTGCCTCCTACATCATCCTTGGATTTCTATTTCTCCCCTTTTAGTTCTACCAAAGCATTCGCATTCCTCTTGCCAAGTTGGGGGATTACATGCAAAGAATGGTAAGACTCGCCAAAGGGTAACGCTAATAAACGTTTAGATCAAAGGTAGCTACCCCATCTAACACATACTGGGTGGAGAGACGAACCCGCTCCGGTTCGCCGCCGCCGTTCCAGGCGTAATAGTTGTAGCTGTTATCAAAGGATCCATCCCCTTCGTCTAACTCGCTCTCTTCCAGCTCATATGCCTGCCGGAAGGGGTAAAACTCCACCACCAGTTCATTATTGCGCTCCCTCTCCATGTATTCCCGGATCAGGGCATCCAGTGTTTCCGCCCCGGAAACTACCGCCCTAATCGGTTCCAACTCTTCCTCTTCCGCGAATATGCCCACGTGGGTCGGGGGTCTAGACTCGTAAAAATCCGCTGCCCCACTGCGTACTGTCACAGTCATCAGACCGGGGGCCGTATCTTCCGGCACTGTAAAGCGGAGCATCCGCTTCTCGCTCAGACCCCGGTAGGGTCGAATTGTCACTTCTACATCCACATGCTCACCGGGACGTACATGGGACCGATTGGGCGCCGCAGACTCAATTGTCGCCGTCTTACGCTCCTGGGCAATCTCCACATCAACCTGCACATGCTGCAGTTCAACCTCCTGCACGCTGTTGTTCAGGAGAAGCTCCAAACCGGCCAAAAGATCGGTAAGGGACCAAACTGCAATGTCCGTATCGCTGAAAAAGAGGTTCTCCCTGATCATTCGCTGCGAAAGGTTCGGAGCCTCAAACTCCAGACGCACAAAGGATGTGCCTGCCCCTACCCGATCCAGTGTAGCATCTATACTCTGGTAGGCACTGCTGATCAACAGGGACATTAAAAAGCTCGCCTCGGTCACGCTTTCCACCTCAAAGGTGCGGCGTAGATCCCGATCTTTATCCCAAACATTGATGGCTGCACTCACGTAAGGCAAGTCAGTGTCTAAAACTCCAGCAATTCCCACGGCACGATCCTGCTCGATGCTGCCTATGGTGCTCCCCAAGGAAACGATTTTGTAGGGCACATCCCGGCTGGGCATGGTATAGTGCACATAGGCATCCGCTGCAAAAAAGCCCACCTCGCCCAGATGGGTGAAGGGGTGACCGTAGGCTATAAACCGCCCATCTTCCTGTACGTGGGTTACTGTCCCAAAAGACGCTACTTGAAAATCACCGCGTAGAAGCTGCACACCCACCATGCTGCCCGGCTCGAGCCCAGGCTGGGTTTCTTCCACCTCGCCTGCCACCGATGGCAGAACCTGAATCTGGTAGTTTTTCAACGCCTCCTGCAGATACTGGGCCGTGCGCGCGTTCAGCCCCTGCACGATCAAAGGAGAACGCACTGCCACTGCGTCTTCCGGCAGCACAGGAGCGCTAGCCTGAAGGCCATCATAGAGCTTGAACATCTCGCCGGCAGGTGTAATTAAACCAACGCGGTGATCGGTTTGTTCAAAGGTGTGGCTGATGGCGCCAACTAAGCGCCCGTCTATGTAAACAGGTGAACCGCTCATGCCCATGGCAATGCCCCCCGAACGCTCTATGGGGTCTCCGCTCACCCGCACTAAGATCAAATCCTCCACCGGTGGGCTTTGGGGGATGATGCCCAACACTTCCACTGTAAAGTCTTCAATGGTTGTACCGGAAATGACTGTCCTGCCCACCCCCATCAGGCCGGGCCTAATCTCTTCCAAGGGGAAGATCTCCAGCGCCTGCCCCTGGGAGGCATTAAGGACAACCCCCAGGATAAGAAACACGAGTATTAAAGCACAACGTCTACGCACAATTAAGCACCCCTCGCTATCTACTTCTGCGGTGCTAGGATTAGAATTGCATTGCTCACCGGCCGCTCCTGGCCGTTAGAAGGCAGGTTGAGCACCAGATCACGGATAACCATCGTGGTGGATCCGCCTCCATCAAGGTTCATTGCCTGTACTGCACCTAGCTCTATTAAAAGTCTACCTAATTCAGCCAAACTCATACCTACACTGATGTTGGGCTGCCGTCCATTGACTGTGACTAAAAGCAGCTCCCCTGAGGCCGTAACGCCAATGGCCGTTCGCGGTGCCCGTCCCTGGAGCACATCACTGCGGAACAATTCTTCTTCACCGTTCAGGCTGAGTTCACCGTCCCGGACCAACCGCGGTCCGCCACCAATTATCTGGCTGAACCCCTGCTCCAGCCAGGGGGGCGTCAGCTGAATATTGATTGCAACCTCATCGCCCACTGCAAGCTGGGAGAGGACTTCACGGTTCAAGCCATGGCCGGAGAGGACAACTCCATTAGGCGGGATGGGGCTGTTACCGATCTGCACATTAGTGACTGTTCCATCCACTACCGTGACCTCAAAACCATAATCGTTGGTACCTGTCCATGACCCATAAATAGGTGTGTAGATAATCAGTTCATCTGTTAGGCGCGGTCTGTTCAAACCGGAAATCTGAGCAAGCCACTCTTCAGCCACGAAGACTTGGCCTTGCCAATCGACCCTTTCCATGGCCAAGCCATGGGGGCCGATCCCAAGGGCAGTCCGAGCCGCATAGGGTTCACTAATCAATTCCCCGTCTATTGCAACGAGTCCCACAGGACGCCCATCGCCGCTGAAAAAAGCGCCGTTTACCGCAGCGATAGCTCCGTACCTTTCGGACAAGGCACTCACATTCTCCGATCCAAACACTCGGTTTTGAGCCAAAGCAAGTTTTACTTCATTACCAACCGCCAAATTGACCCTAATATAATTCACAACATTAGGACCAAAGGAGTCTGCCCTCCGCTGATGACCGTACACTACACCACGTGTTACCACCCGTTCGGTGGTGCGGGTGTAGGTTTTGGCAATTTCCAACGTTATGTCGTACTCCGTCTCCAAGGCGGTAATATCAAACAGCTGGTAGTTGAAATCAAAGACAAGGCGGTAGCGACCTTCGCCCAACTCAGAATAGCGAATGCGGGCTAAAGCCGCATCGCTCACTTCCTGGGAGGCGGCAAACCCTGCTATGGGCAGATTGGAGTCAATAATAACCTTCATCGGGTTTGGTGTAGAGGAGACTATGAAGGTCTGCCCCGGGCTTTTGAGCAGGTTGACGAGGATCCTATCGGGAAAGAGCTGCACCGGCGCGGGTAAAACAGCTGAAGCAGCACCTATCTGTGCGAACAGAAAAAGGATGAGAAAAGCCCGCAGTATAATCCCAATTCCGCGCTGCATCTAGCCGTCCACCTCCATCTGATTCTGTTCTGTACAAGGTGACGTTTTCCTGCAAAAAAACAAACCCTACGAGTGCATTTCTCGTAGAGTCTGCCTACCCAAATTATTCGTCGTCCGCTACGTAGCGGGACATCTGTTCATAGATGAGTTTGGCCAAACCAATACTCTGGGCTTTGACCGAGTGATCGGCGATCTCCTGATCCAGCATGGATTGGAAGAGTTTTTCCCCTCGGCGGTCCCCCAACAGATCGTTATCGGGCACAGTCTTCCGCATCTCGCTCAGGAGATAATACAGGAAGAGAGCTTCAAACTGATCCGCGGCGTGCTGCAGCGCCTCCTGTGAAGCAGACTTCCTTTCGGCTAACTGCTCCGCCTGATCCACCATATTCTGATTTGGTTCCCAGTTAACGCGCATGGTGATCATCCCTTAGATTATTATCAGCTCGCCAAAAAGCGCACCGGCTGCCTTGATCGCCTGCAGGATTGAGATGATATCCCGAGGGCTAGCCCCCACCGCATTCAAAGCGTCTACCAAATCCTGCACGCTGGCCGTTCCACCTAACACAGCGAAGTTGCTCGGCTCGCCTTCCACTTCTACACTGATTTCCCTATCCACCACCGTAAATCCTTCAGACAAAGGAGGTGGTTGGGAAATAACCGGGCTGGCCTGAATCTGTACCCGCAAATTGTCTTTGGCAACTGCCACGGTGGCAATACGCACCGAGGCACCCATAACAACCGTACCGGTCCGCTCGTTAATCACGATCCTGGCGTTTACATCGGGCTGGACCGGCAGCTCTTCCAGCTGAGCGATGAAAGAAACTACATTGTAGAGATACTCATCGGGCACCCGGATCTCCACCGTTGCCTGATCCCGTGCCCAAGCTAAATCGGGTCCGTATACTGCGTTGATTACCTCAACCACACGGGAAGCAGTGGTGAAATCGGGCTCGGCCAAGACCATAGAAATATAGCCATCACTGGCAAAGCCGGGCGTATCCACTTCCCGCTCCACTATTGCCCCGCCGGGGACCGAGCCAACTGTAGTATGGTTCATTTGTGCACTGGCTCCACCGCCGCGGACAACAAAACCACCGATGGAGACCGGCCCCTGGGCCACGGCATAAACCTGGCCGTTAGCCGCCTGGAGCGGGGTTTGAAGCAGGAATCCCCCCTGCAGGCTGCGGGCATCGCCAATAGAGGAAACGGTTACATCCACGCGATCCCCTGCTTTTGCAGAAGTGGGCAATTCAGCCGTTACCATGACCGCGGCAATGTTTCGCACCCGCATATCACTGGCGGAAACGGTAATTCCGAAACTCTCCAGCATGTTGGCTATCATTTGGACATTGGCCCGAGTACCGGAGCCGTCTCCCGTTCCGTTCAGCCCCACCACGAGCCCGAGACCGTAGATTTGGTTTTCCCGTACACCCTGGACCCTGGCTATATCCTTTATCCTGACGGTGGGCACTTCGTAGCGCAGCGGTTCCACCGTCTGGGCCCCAGCTAAGGCTGTACCGAAAAGGACAACTGCCAGAAATAGGCAGAATGTTTTCCTAAACATGAAAGCCCCTCCTGACATTTAAAAGAGCCAATTGAACAATCGGGTTAGAATACCGGGGTTGTTCTTATCTGCCACAATACCTGAACCGACGAAGGCTATCTCCGCATCGGCCACGAAGGTGGAGAGGACTGTGTTGTCCGGTGCCACGTCGCGGCTGCGAACCAGCCCGCTGATCACTATTTCCTGTTCTTCCCCGTTAATAACTATCTTCTGCCTACCCTCAATCCGAAGCACTCCGTTGGGCAGGCTTTCCACCACTTGGGTTGTGAGTTTGGCAGTTAGGCTGCCACCCCTGGTCGTGACACCATCTGACCGATAGGTGTCACCGCCCCCCAGTTTGAACAGGGGAATCAAATCGGATAGAACGCCCATGCCCGGGCCCACCGAAACATCAGAGTTTTTACCGGCCGCGGTGTTGGCATTCTGCCTGGCCTGGGCTTGCTCAACTATGATGACGGTAACCAAGTCCCCCGGACGCCTGGCCTTTTGGTCCTCATACAAAGAGGGCTTGTCTATGGGATAGAGTGATGTGGCTGAGGCGGTAATGGTACCGGCAAGCAGCAGCACTACGCACAATACGATGCAGCGCCTAAAATACGCTTTTATTTTCATGGAGTATTCGACCCCCTTATGTCCACTTCCACAGTATCTGGGGCAACAATTCGGCCGTAAACAACCTTACGGGACAGGGTGTTTTCCACTGGAATTATCTCTCCCAACCCGCCTGCTGCCCGGGCTGTGCCCGGTGCACTGACTGCAATCCCTTCCGTACGGACAATAATCTGCACTGTGTCCCCCCGCTCCACTGCAGGAACAACTTCCACAGCGGAATGGGTAATTTCGCTGCCCGACCGAACATAACGAGTGGTGCGCAGACCGATCAACTCTTCCACGTTGTAAACGGCTGAAGCGGTCCTGCTTTGCTTGCTCTCCAAAGCCAAATCCTCGGCACTGATAACGTGTCCCCGGGGAAGGTCCCTGGCAGCAACCACAACCTCTGTTCCCCCGTCTAACCCATTAGCATTGGTTTGACCCGGAGCAGTTTTTACTGCGCCGTACACTGTGACCGAGTCCGCTCCCTGAATTTCAACCAAGTTCAGATCAAGCCTAGCCTGGCGCAGGCGCACCTCTATCTGTCCCTTAGTCAACAGCCGAGAACTCCCCGCACTGGGGGCGGCACCTGCGTTTACCGCAGCGACCTGAGCCGCTAGCTCAGGTGGGCCCGAAATCTCGGCAATCTCACCGAGAATTAGCGAACGTCCCTCAACCGAAGCGGTAGCTGGCAGGGTCAGGATCACCTTTTCCCCGTTGTCTGCAGCTGAGGCGGGCGTGATAAGAATGAGCAGACTAAAGAGAACAAGCGCTAATGCTCGGCTGAAGCGCAGCATTCTCATCTTCAACTACCTGCGCAGATTATTGGCGGTCTGCAGCATATCATCGGATGCCTGGATCGCCTTGGAATTTGTTTCGTACGCCCGCTGGGATACGATCATGTTCACCATTTCTTCCACTACCTGGACGTTGGACATTTCCAAGAAGTTCTGGCTCAAGGTGCCAAAACCGTCCAGTCCCGGAGTACCCACAATGGGATCACCACTGGCGGCAGTGGCGGTGAAAAGGTTTTGGCCGATACTCTTCAGCCCGGCATTGTTCACAAAACGAACCAGTTCAAAGGAACCCTTTTCGGCAGGTTCGCTCTGGCCAGCAACTAGAATGGTTACAGTTCCATCGGAGCTGATGCTGATATCTAGGGCATCTTCTTCCGTGATGGCTATTTCGGGTTCAATGGGAAAACCGTTAGAGGTGACTATCCGGCCCTGAGCATCCAATTTAAAGGAGCCATCCCGGGTATAGGCGATGGTACCGTCCGGCAGCAGGACCTGGAAAAACCCATCCCCTTCAATCACAACATCGAGGGGATTGTCCGTCTGCTGATACATACCCTGAGAAAAGATCCGCTGGGTAGCTATGGGACGCACACCGTGCCCAACCTGGATGCCGGTGGGAATCTGGGCTCCTGCGGTTGAGGGTGTACCTGCGTATTTCTGAGTCTGGTAAAGCAGGTCTTGAAAATCGACGCGGCTTTTCTTAAAGCCGGTGGTGTTCACGTTGGCCAAGTTGTTGGAAATGGTATCAATTTTAGTCTGTTGGGCCACCATCCCGGAGGCGGCGGTCCATAACGAACGCATCATAACAAAAAACCCTCCTTGTCAGCTTGTTTTTAACAACGCTCAAGAAAGGGCTCTGAAACTATCTCAGTCGGTCGATAGTTCCACGGCTTCTGTAAACCAGTCCAGCCTTCTGCCCTTAAACTCTATTAAATTTCGTTAACTGCCTTATCTAACGTTTCATCAAAGGCCTGCACCACCTTTTGGTTGGCTTCGTAGGCCCGCTGGATGTTGATGAGATTCACCATTTCCCTGACCACATTGACGTTGGCCATCTCCAGCGTACCGGGTGCAATTGTTGCCCTGTAGCGGAAGGGCGCTCCCGCCTCGGGTGTTGCCTCAAACAAATTAGAACCTCGTCTTACCAAACCACCGCGGTCGTTGAATTCTACAACCAACAACCTGTCCACAAACTCGCCGTCAATTGTCACGTCTCCCCGTTCATTGAAGAGGACGCTGCCTTCACCCACGTAAATCGGTCCCCGCTCACCCCGGACCAGATACCCATCTAAAGTGGCTAAAAGCCCACTGGGATTGACCTGAAAGCGGCCGTCCCGGGTGTACCTTGTCCCCTCAGGTGTCTCTACAGCGAAGAAACCCGGGCCCACCAGGGCCACATCTAGAGGATTTTCCGTCGTTTTCAGCATTCCGGGGGCAAAGGAAGTGGTGCTTCCGTCCGCAAAGGCTCCTGTACCAAGCATACCCAGGGGTGTACGCCGCCCTTGGTGATCGAGCTGAATGACGCGATGCGGAAAAGCGTAAACGTGGGCGGTTTGCCTCTGAAACCCTGCCGTGTCCACATTGGCCAGATTGTTACTGGCCACATCCATGCGGATTGCTTCCACCAGCATGCCCGAGGCAGCAGTGTAAATACCGCGCAGTATATTCATCACCTCCTCAGGAGAACGTCTTACTCAACCTATCGGCAGGTTGTCCAAGTTTCTTTAATCAATCAGCGCGCCCGTGTGTAACTGGCTACAATGGGCGATGCGGAAATACCCTTATCCAAATTGTCCAAAGCCTCTCCGGTACCCCTCACAGCACAGGTCAAAGGATCTTCGACCATCATGACTGGCACTCCCGTCCTCTCTTGGATGAGGCGGGCGATACCGTCTAAGAGAGCTCCACCACCTGTAAGGGCCATACCTTTGTTGATAATATCTGCAGACAGTTCAGGGGGAGTCACTTCCAGCACAGAGCGAATAGCATCAACAATACTTGTGATGGGCTCTTCCAAAGCCGGGTAAATGTCCGCTGCCGAGATCTCCACAGTAGCCGGAAGCCCAGTGACCAAATCCCGGCCCCGTACAGACATCTTCCTATCCACTTGGTTGGGGTAAGCACTGGCAACGTTGATTTTTATTTCTTCCGCAGTGCGGTCACCGATGGCCAGGTTGTAGAACCGCTGCACATAGCGCTGAATTGCCTCTTCCATGTGCCCGCCACCGATCCGCAGTGACTCGGAAGTAACTTCGCCGCCTAAGGAAATCACGGCAATATCAGTCGTGCCGCCGCCAATATCCACCACCATATTCCCGCTGGGGGCAGCAATATCCAGCCCACAACCAATAGCCGCGGCTATGGGCTCGGTGATCAGATATACTTCCCTGGCACCGGCCTGGGTCGCGGCTTCCAAAACTGCACGCTTTTCAACTGTGGTAATCCCCGAGGGGATGCAGATCATAATTCGGGGCCGGAAAAACCCCCGCCCCGCTACTTTCTTGATGAAGTGCTTGAGGATCTCTTCAGTAATCCTAAAGTCGGCAATAACGCCTTCGTTCAAAGGCCTAATTGCCCTGATATTGCCCGGCGTCCGCCCGATCATCTCCCGGGCTTCTGCCCCCAAAGCGCAGATCTTCTGGGTGTTCACATCCACCGCCACTACCGATGGTTCGTGGATGACTACACCTTGACCCCGCACATAGATCAAAATATTCGCTGTGCCAAGATCGATTCCAATATCCTTGCCAAACATGTATGGGCCCCCTCTGCGAACATTTGCCATTTCTCCATAATTAACCAATGTTCGCCATAAGGAGGGTAAATCCTTTTTTAGGCAGTCATTCTAAGAAGCGCGACTGCTTCCTTTACCACTGTATTTACGGCGGGTTGCTTCACCCCCGCGAATATGTCTTTCCGATTTATTCAACTCCAGGACCTTTTTGACCTGGATTGCCAATTCCTGATTGATCCGCGGTAAGCGCTCAGTTACGTCTTTGTGGATCGTGCTCTTGCTCACACCAAAAACGGTGGCTGCCTGCCGTACCGTTGCTTTCGTCTTCACGATGTACAAACTAACATCCACCACCCGCTTGCGGATATAGTCTCTCATCTGCGCTTCCCCCTAGCACTTTTTATACATTTATATGCCGCTGGGTGTTGAATATGCGTAGCATCAATGGAGAAAGGCTAGGGGATTCACGGGCTCACCCTCATGGGTAAGGCCAAAGAAGACGATCCCTGAATTTTCCGGTTTTGCAACAACCTGGTTCTGCTCTACACGCTCCCCCGGTACCACCGAGATTGCCCGAACTGCACGATAAGTGCTGGACCAGCCGCTTCCGTGGTCGATTACCAGCTCAGTTTCAAAGCCATTGGAGCTCACCGAAACCACTTCCCCTGGAAGCACGGAGTGTACCGCTTCCCCTGCCACCGCAAGTTCAAGTCCAGCGTTGAAGCGCCAGTCGCCGTAGATAGG
>MTKW01009402.1_pt2 | contig 47481 bp, 46 predicted proteins | sample 1042761 | NCBI WGS metagenome assembly MTKW01 (sample SAMN06205366, study PRJNA360243) | anaerobic digester metagenome | biome: Wastewater treatment plant; feature: Anaerobic digester sludge; material: sludge; isolation source: anaerobic digester fed with sludge from wastewater treatment plant ... | reverse complement strand
ATGGCGAATTTCGACCGGTATTCTTTTTTACGGTTTGAGTTTAGACATTTCTAGGCGAGGAATTGGTACTCCTGTTCTTGTTATTCTTCATAAAACTATTGATTTACAGTTACAATATAATTTCCCCCGTCCCAGTCTACCTGAGCTCCTAGGTATTCGCCTACATAACGTAAGGGAATCATTGTCCGGCTTTTCTTAATCACCGGCGTAGTATCCATAGTCTGCAGCCAGTCATTGACCTGAGCAGTATTTTTATCAATTGTGAATATTACTGTCCTACCATTTTTACTTACTGTAACTTTTCTGGTAGGCTCATGCCAGTCGACCTGAGCTCCCAATGCTTCTCCAATAGCACGCAAAGGAACCATGGTCCTATCTTGGCTATCAATATAAGGTGCAGAATCAAAATCTATAGTTCTGCCATTAATAATTACCTTAATATCCACAAAGGGTACATCATCGTAAATCAAATACTTTTCCCGCTGGGCTTTGAATTGGTTCAAGCCCGGCAAATAATTCATATAAATACTCCAGGGAGTAAGCTTTTGCTCTAGCCACTGCCCCATTTTATTTGTACCCATAATTTTGTCGAACATTACCATATTCTTCGTTGTACTCTTGGGAACTTTAAAATTACTTAAAATCCTAGCATAAGCCAAGGCATAGATGCCGGTCCGGGCAGGGTTGAAGGTATGATAATTAGTTATCTGTAGCTTTACCCCTCCAGCGCTGCCTTTGTATTCAGGAATAAAGCGAACACCGGGCAATCCTGCGTTATTCATTAGCTCGGCAAATCTTGCAGCATTAATATTTTTCCCGCCAATCCAGCGGAATTTTTCAGCCTGGTAAACGCCAGTTCCTTCACCTAAGCCTGTAGCCGGATAGCCGAATACTGCTTCTAAATCAGGTATATTCGGTGATGTAGGTACCCAATTTAAACCGGTATCCTGAAAAATCATAGAACGAGTATAGCCCTGCATAGGGATTACCTTGAGATTAGCTCCAATCTCCCGGTTAAAATAAAGGGCTAATTCACCAATAGTCATACCATGAGTCATCGGTAGCTTGTCTACTCCTACAAAGGTTTCGTAAGGGTCCTCCAAGACAGGTCCGTCCACGATAACTCCGCCTAAGGGGTTGGGCCGATCCAGCACCACAAAGAGCTTACCGTTTTCTTTAGCAGCCTGCATGGCATAATTCATGGTAGAAATGTACGTATAGGAACGTGCCCCGATATCCTGCAGATCAAAAAGCAACACATCAATATTACTTAGCATATAATCTGCCGGCTTACGACTAGCACCATATAAACTATAAATAGGAATACCCAAGGTTGGATGGGTAGTAGAGGCTACATACTCTCCGGCCTTAGCTTTCCCATCAATACCGTGCTCTGGAGCATAGAGAGCCGTAAGTTGAAAGTCATCGGCGGCAGCCAATATATCAATCAGGCTTTGACCTTTACTGTTGACGCCACTTTGGTTGGTAATAAGACCAACCCTTTTACCCCTAATAATCTCCCTGTATCTTTCCAGCAGCATTTCATTCCCTAGCTTAATAGTCGGCGTCTTAGCCGCTACTGGAGTACAGGTTACTAGCAAAGAAATTACTAAAAGCAATCCAATCAGTTTTTTCCTCATGTCTCCTCCAATGATTATTAATAATATTTCTGCTATGAGTCATATTATTCTGACGTAATTGTCCCCCATCTGTTCCGGTTTTTCCACTTGTAATAATTGGATTCAATAAAATTTAAGAATAACAAGAACTGCTACTCCAGTTCTTGTTATTCTTCATAATTTAATCGCGGAAAAACTCCTCTTCTATTGTTTTAAACTCTTCCTCCGTATGGGGTTGCACATTCCTCAGCCGATATTCATAACCTAAGGCTTCGTATTTAAACTGCCCCATCTGGTGAAAAGGCAAAAGCTCTACTTTTTCTACTCTTTTAACAGTGGCTATTAATCTCTTTAATTCAGCCAAATGTTCCTTGCTGTCAGTTATACTCGGCACAACCACATGTCTAATCCAAACCCTGGCCGTTGAACGATTCAAGGCCACAATAAACTCATGGAGCTTATCCATATCCCTTCCCGTTAAATCCTTAAAATCTGCAGGGTTGCTGTGCTTAAGATCAAGAATGACTAAATCAGTTAAATCTAAAATCTTATCATAATCACCTAAGCCCACTCCACAAGTATCTAAAGCTGTATGCAATCCCTGCTCTCGGCAACATTCCAGTAGCTCCAACAAGAACGCCGGTTGCAATAAAGGTTCGCCACCAGAAAAAGTGACACCTCCACCGGACCGTTCATAATAGGGCTTATACTTAACCAGTTTATTCACTATCTCCTCCGCAGTCATTTCCTGACCACCACGATTCAGCTCCCAGGTATCAGGATTATGACAATAGGCACAGCGCAAACTGCAGCCCTGGAAGAAAACAACGCCCCGGATTCCGGGGCCGTCAACAAGTCCCATGGTTTGTATGGAATGGATCTTACCCATGAGTACCTCCTTTAAGCTATCTGCTCATGGAATGTCCTCCTGATTACTTCTAATTGTTGTTCCTTGGTCAACTTATGAAAATGCACGGCATAACCGGAAACCCTGATGGTCAGATTAGGATATTTTTCAGGCTGCTCCACAGCATCCAGCAGCAGTTCCCGGTTTATGACATTGACATTAAGATGATGTCCCTTTTGAGCGAAGTAACTATCCAGAATAGCAACCAGATTGTCCTGTCTGTTTTCATCATCTTTACCCAGGGCTTGGGGGATTACGGAGAAAGTGTTGGAAATACCGTCTTGGCAGACACCCTTATAAGGAATCTTCCGAACGGAATTGAGAGAGGCTAAAGCCCCGTTTTTGTCCCTACCGTGCATTGGATTGGCCCCTGGGGCAAAGGCTTCACCAGCTTTCCTACCATCTGGGGTAGCACCTGTTTTCTTGCCATAAACAACATTAGAAGTAATAGTCAATACTGACATCGTATGCTTGGCATCCCTATATAGAGGATGCTTTTTCAATTGAGAACTAAATTTCTCAACCAATTGTACCGCCAGCTGATCAACCCGATCTTCATCATTACCATAGCAGGGGAATTCACCTTCAACATGAAAATCCACAGCCAGACCATCAACTCTTACAGGTTTCACCTTGGCAAATTTAATAGCACTAAGAGAGTCAGCGGCTACTGACAGGCCGGCCACACCAAAGGCTGCCAGTCGCTCTACTTTAGTATCATGCAAGGCCATCAAGCCTGCTTCATAGGCGTATTTGTCGTGCATATAATGAATGATATTTATTGCGTCCACATATTGGCTAGCCACATATTCCAGCACCAGTCCATAATTCCGCCAGACCTCATCAAAGTTAAGAAACTCACCCTCTAGCTTAGGAATACCTGGCACAACTAATTTACCACTTCTCTCATCCCTACCGCCGTTTATAGCATAAAGCAGAGATTTGGCCAGATTGCAACGAGCTCCGAAGTACTGCATCTGCTTACCCATAGTCATAGCAGATACACAGCAGGCTATCCCATAATCGTCTCCGTAGATTGGTCTCATCAAATCATCATTTTCATATTGCAAGGAATCAGTCTGGATAGAAAGTTTAGCACAAAATCTCTTAAAGCCTTGGGGCAGCTTTTCTGACCAAAGGACTGTCAGATTAGGCTCTGGGGCAGGCCCCAGATTAAGCAAACTCTGCAAGAAACGGAAGGAATTCTTCGTCACCAAAGTTCTGCCGTCTAAACCCATACCTCCAATAGCTTCCGTAACCCAGTTGGGATCCCCAGCAAAAAGCTCATTATATTCAGGGGTACGCAGCTGCCTAACCAATCTCAACTTAATAATGAATTGATCCATCAGCTCCTGAGCCTCTACCTCAGTTAACAGACCCTTTTTCAAATCCCGCTCAATATAAATATCTAAGAAAGTGCTGCAGCGCCCTAGAGACATAGCAGCTCCGTTATTCTCCTTAACCCCAGCTAGATAGCCAAAGTACAGATATTGTACTGCTTCTCTAGCATTTTGGGCTGGTCTGGAAATATCAAAGCCATACCCTTCAGCCATCTTCTGCATTTTCTCTAAAGCCCGAATCTGCTCTGCCACTTCTTCCCTAAGGCGGATGGTCTCCTCATGCATAGGCCCTTTTAGAGCAAGTATATCCTTCCTCTTTTGTTCGATTAAATAACTAATCCCATATAAGGGTATACGACGGTAATCTCCGATAATTCGCCCCCGGCCATAAGTATCAGGCAATCCGGTTAATACACCAGCGGAACGTAAGGCTCTAATCTCAGGAGTATAAGCATCAAAAACTCCTTGATTATGGGTTTTTCGATAATGACTGAAGATGTATTCCATCTCTGGTGTCACTTCGTAACCATATGCTTCTAAGGCTTCCTTGGCCATTCTAATACCGCCATAAGGGTTGACACTACGCTTTAGAGGCTGATCCGTTTGCAGCCCTACTATAACCTCATTAACTTGGTCAATATATCCTGGTTCATAAGCATCTATCCCAGCCACAATCCTAGTGTCAATATCCAAGATACCTCCGTTAGCTGCCTCTTTTTGCAATAATTCCTCACAGGCAGCCCACAGCTTCTTGGTTTTATTAGTTGGACCTTGTAAAAAATCCTCCGTGCCCTCATAAGGATTGTAATTCTGTTGAATAAAATCCCGTACATCAATGGTCTCCGTCCAATTACCGGCTTTAAAATCTTGCCATACATTTTTCATGACCATAACCTCCCTAAACTTTGATTAGTCCGGGAGAAAAAAACAAACCGCCCCGGACATTAGCCCAGGCGGTCGGCATTTCAACAAAATCACACTCCCTGTGGTAAACTCCACTTCCGCCAGTCATGTGACTCTTAAAATTTTAAATTAAAATTAATGATACTTTCGCCTTGATTGTAGCAAAAGGTAAACCATTCGTCAAGGAATAATTAATTCCTGTCCTATCGACAATTTATGGGGATCCGGCAAGGTTTCTATATTGGCCTGATAGATCCTCTCCCATTCCTTACCTGCCCCATAAAAATTCTTAGCTATACCGCTCAAAGTGTCTCCTTCTACCACAGTATATATTCTTGCTTCAGAGGAACTATTCTCCTCCTCGACAGGCTGTTCGGTAGGAGCCTCCAGGGAGCCCTCGGTAGGCTTTTCATTAGGATGAGCATCAGTATCCCCTTCTGGAGAAGAGCTTATAAACCCATTATTCTTTTCTATGATTGGGGTTTGCCTCAAACTAACTGTATATGAACTATAATGTGAACCGATAATAAATCCCGCTATAGGTAAAACTATCAGAATAATAATAAACCTGATTAGTCTTTTACTTTCTAACTTTTGATTTTTTATATGATTCTCTCGCAAGATCTCAACATCAGTCAACAGTTGAAAAGCATCTTCAATAGCCGTTGTCGAAGTTAGTAACGTGGCTGATTCCTCAGGAGTTAACACAGGATCCGGGGATTTATTACTAGACAGTTCATAATTATGGAGAGACTTTTTGGTCCGATAATATAATGTACGTAAACGCTTCTTCACTTTAGCTGCAGTTCTATCCTTTGCTTTGAGAATCGTAATATCTTTCTTTAGCAATTTCTCAATTGCATCACAATTATAGCGCAGGACATCCACTGCTTCCTCTGCCGCATCTAATCGATCCTTTGTGAGTTCTAACTGAGCTGCCAGTTGTTCCTCTCTCTCCAGAAGCTCATGAATTCCTTTTGACAGTTCTTCATATGTTTCTTTAGAAACAATCTTGGTTGAAGACAAAATACTTCCTCCCTTACGCTGTTCCTAATCTCCTAAGTTCGCTAAATTTTCAGCAAATCCTGCCATTGGGTGGCATATTATCCCTTTTAGCCTTATTTATTGCTTATTGTGAATACAACAGGTCCCGGGATCCATCAGCAATCTTCGATTGCGTTGATGTAGCTAAAAGGGAATAAGACCTTTGATATCAAAGGTCTTATTCCCTGTGAGGTTGGAAAGGTATGTGAAGTATGGAGGAATTAGCATAATTTTTTGAAAACCAACTGGCAAGATATTATGCCTACCAGCCTTTTTATGATTCTATCTTATACCCTAGCTGTTACAATTCGGTAACAATTCATCAGCTTTTTTGTCTGTTCTTGTAAATATGTGTAGATTATCTTTGTAGCAAATTAGTTTATTACATAATTCGACAACATTCTCAGTAACACCTCTATTTTGGGATGATTTTTCTACAAAAATCGCTTGGCTTTTGGCCAAGCGCCTCTTCTGCTTACAAAAAAATATATCCTTGGCAATATCTATATATTATATTATCTATCTGCCAATTTTATATACTTTTTCTCTCCAATGACGTTTTTATAAGCAGGACGAATAATCTTTCCGCCACTAACTAACTCCTCGAGCCGATGAGCACACCAGCCTGGCATCCGAGCAATAGCAAACAACGGTGTATATAACTCCGGAGGAATATTTAAAGCATTATACACAAAGCCAGAATAGAAATCCACATTGACCAAGGAACGGGTTTCCCCTTTGCCCACTGCTTTCAGAGCTAGTGGAGTTACTTTTTCTACTGTTGTATATAGGTTGAAGATTTCCTCTAAACCTTTTTCTTTAGCCAATTCAGCAGCCTTTTCTTTCAAAAGAACAGCTCTGGGATCAGATATTGTATATACTGCGTGCCCCACACCATAAATCAAACCTGATCTGTCAAAGGTCTTCTTCTGTAAGATATCCTCTAGATACTTTTGTACCTCTTCCTCGTCTTTCCAATCTTTAACGTGTTCCATGAGGTGTTGCATCATTTCCAAAACCCTAAGATTTGCTCCGCCATGCTTGCCTCCTTTTAAGGATCCGACGGCGGCAGCTAAGGCCGAATAAGTATCTGTATCAGTTGAAGTAACTACTCTGACCGCGAATGTGGAGTTATTTCCTCCACCATGCTCAGCATGAAGGACAAGAGCTAGATCTAATAATTGAGCCTCTAATTCAGTGTATTCCGAGTTTGGTCTGATCATGTGCAAGAAGTTTTCAGCAGTACTTAATTCTGGTTGAGGGTTATGAATAATAAGACTGTTGTTTTTATAATAACGGGACAAAGCCTGATAAGCGTAAGCTACTATAGTAGGTACACTAGCAATCATATCAATGGATTGCCGTAATACATTTTCTTTACTAATATCATCAGCTTTCTTATCATAGCTATAATAAGCCAACAAACTTCTTGCTAACATATTCATAATATTATTGCTGGCAGCCTTAAGAATTACACCCTCAGTAAAACCGGAGGGAAGAAATCTATTTTCCCCCAGTATCTCGGTAAACTCGGCTAATTCTTGCTCATTTGGTAATTCACCAAAAAGTAAGAGATAACATGTTTCTTCAAAGCCGAACCTATTATCTTTCTGAAATCCGGAGATCAAATCACGGATCTCAATACCCCGATAAAAAAGGTTACCTTCAATAGGCACCTTCTTACCATTTTCGGTAATATAACCTTGTACATCACCAATATTCGTTAACCCAACTAATACGCCTGTTCCATTACTATTACGTAAGCCTCGTTTTACGTCGTATGTAGTGTATAACTCAGGTGGAATATGATCATTGCGCTCGGCTAGTTCAGTTAATCTCTCTAGTATATTCCTAACTATTTTGTTATTTATGCTTAAGTCAAGCACAACCTTCACCTCCTGACAGACCTCAGTTCACAATACATCTACAATATAACTATTGTAAACAATTTTTCAAAGCTAATCAATATTCAAATTCAAGTAATCCCTCCCATCCAACGCAATCAAAGATTGCTGATGGTTCTTGGGAAGCTTGTTGTATTCACAATAAAACGCCCCTCCTGCAAGGTGCGCTTTATCTTACACCAGTTCTGGTTATCCTAGGCCGCTATATCGTCCTCGATTATGTCCTCACCTGTCATATTTTCTACTATTTCTTCGGTTTTATTTTCCTCATTCTCTAAGAAGCTTTCATCTGCTTCCAGGTATTCTTCTAAGGTTAAACCATGCTCATAGATATACTGAGCAACCTCCTGGCCCACATATCTGATATGCCAAGGTTCATAATTATAACCAGTTATGTTCTCCTTTCCTGCCGGGTAACGGATAATAAACCCGAAACGATGGGCATTCATAGCCACCCACTGGCCCTCTGCGGTGTCAGCAAAGCTTGAGGTTAAACCGTTAGCCAGATCCCTTGAAGTAAGATCCATTGCCAATCCAGTCTGATGCTCACTTTGTCCAGGATAGGCCACATATTTAAGGGCAGCTTCTTCCCCTACAGCTTTAACTTTATTATCAAAAACAACCTTTTGTGTACCATAAGATCTATATCCAGAAACGCAAAGCAGTCCTAACCCTTCCTCTTTGGCGGCTTCCATTAATACTAGCATTGCTTCAGCAGCCTCTGCACGCATCTGCCGTCTTTCTGGCAAAGCATAGGATACAAAATCCGTTTCTACCGTAACCAGATCATTAGGGACATAATCCCTAGGCAGGTTCCAACCCTTATTAACGAGGATCAGTGTCTTGTCCAGATCTGCAACATCAATATACCTAATATCACCTTGAATGTTAGGCTTCTGCCGACTGGGTAATTTCGGTTTACCGGAAGTTGTAGTAGCTTGTCCATTTGTAGGATCTTCTACAGTCTCTACCCCTTCAACCTCGCTAGCTTCTCCCTCATCACCAAGCTTATCATGTTTTTCTGTTATATTTTCCTCAAGGGCGACTGCTCTCAAGTTATTAGCGGCATAAATCAAACCATAACCGCCAAAGAAGACAGCCACCATTAACGCAATAATAGTTAATACCTTCCAAGCCTTATCCATCTCGTCCTCCGAAATATATAAAATATATTTTGTCTCTGTACTTCATTGTACCACTAAATAGACTTGTTTTGCGACAAAAAGTTTCCTAGTTACGAAGAAATCCAGATGTTTCAATTTGTTTATTCGTTAGCTAGGTATAAATCAACAAATGTAGCGTCATAATATCTAGCGTAGGTCTGTTTACCTGCGATTTATTATTAGGAGGCAAAAGAATGCATGGCACTGTAAAATGGTTTAGTCCGGAAAAAGGTTTTGGTTTCATTCAGCTAGAAAGTGGTGAAGATGTCTTTGTCCATTATTCCGCCATCCAAATTGGCGGTTACAAATCTCTGGAGGAAGGTCAGCGGGTTGCTTTCGAGATAGAGCAAGGCCCCAAAGGACCACAAGCCATCAACGTAATTCCTATGTAAGCTAAGCTCTTTTTAACTTCATTGTATTTGTAAAAAAACATTGGATCAATAAAGCCAGGCCTGGAAAAGGGTCTGGCTTTTTGTGCTTTATATGCTTTGTTTCTGCTCTTTGTGTATTTTTCTGCTACTTAAATCTAGGCTTTTTAGAAGGCTGGTACAACTGCACCCTCGTATTTTTCGATGATAAAGTTTCTTATATCCTCACTGGTTAGAGCTTCGATAAGCTTTTTAATTGCTGGTGAATTCTCATCACCTTTTCTGGTAGTGATGATATTAACATAAGGAGAATCGCTATCTTCCATGAATAATGCATCCTTCATCGGATTAAAACCAGCATCTAAGGCATAGTTCGTATTAATAACAGCAAATTGCACGTCGTCCACAATTTTAGGCAGCATAGCGGCTTCTACTTCAATAATCTCTAAGTTATGTGGGTTCTCTTTGATGCTTCTTGGAGTGATATCACCTTCAACTTCACCTATAGTGATCAGACCAGCTTTTTCTAGTAAGAGCAAAGATCTTCCGCCGTTTGTAGCATCGTTAGGTATAGCTACTTTTGCTTTTTCTTTGACATCCTTAAGGTCACTGATTACATTAGAGTAAATTCCCATTGGCTCGATGTGAATACCGCCAGCATTAACCAGATCAAGATTATGGTCCTTATTAAAGCCCTCGAGATACTGGATGTGTTGGAAAAAGTTAGCGTCAATCTCTCCATCAGCTAGGTTCAAGTTAGGTTGCACATAATCCTGATAATTTACTATCTCTAAGGTAATACCTTCTGCAGCTAAATCATCCTTGACCTCAGCTAATAACTCGGCATGGGGAACAGGAGTTGCACCTACTTTTAAGACAATAGATTTATTCTCGTCACCGGTACCTGTTTGCTGATTATTCTCAGCCGGAGTGGAACCGCATCCCCCGACAATTGCTGTTGCCAGCACTAAGATAACTAATACAGTTAATAATGATTTTAATTTTTTCATAGTGTTAATCCTCTCTTTCTTCTAATTCTGTTAACAAGATTTTCCCCTATACTTTGCACTAGCTGAACCATAATTACCAGTATTACAACTGTAACCCAGGCAACCTCCATATTATTACGCTGGTACCCCTCACGAATAGCCAGGTCTCCTAAGCCACCTCCTCCGACTGCGCCAGCCATAGCTGAATACCCAATCAGTGTCACAAAGGTAATGATTAGCCCTAGGAGAATTCCGGGTGTAGCTTCAGGAATTAGAACCTTACGGATAATCTGCAGCGGCGTTGCACCCATGGCCTGTATAGCTTCAATAATTCCACGATTAATTTCTTTGAGGGAAGATTCTACTAGTCTGGCCACAAAAGGTATGGCCGCGATAGTCAAGGGTACAATTGCTGCCTCTGTACCAATCCTGGTTCCTACTAAAAACTTTGTCACTGGAAGTAAGATAACTAATAAAATAATAAACGGAATCGAACGGAAAATATTGACTAGCAAACCCAATATTTTGTTAATAAGCGGTTTTTCCCAGAGCCCACCTGGCCCGGTTATCACCAGAAATATCCCTAAGGGTATGCCAAAAACCCCGGCGATAACGGTGGAAATCAACACCATATAGACAGTTTCCCAAGTTGATTGAAGATAAATCTCTAACATTGTTCCACCTCGTATTCTACGCCCTTAGCCTTCAACATGGCTAAGGCCTTTTCTTGATCTTCCTTGGCACCCCGCAGTTCAACTATCAAATCTCCTATTGGCGTATCGTTGATGCTATCAACCTGCCCTTGCAAAATATTGACCTCTATCTGGCAACTGCGGATGATTTCGGCCAGAACAGCCTCCCGGGTTATTTCACCGATAAAGATAAGGCGAACCAGAAGGGCTCCCGGATCTATCATATGTTTTTGTTCTTTAATAAAGTTGGCTAGTTTATCTTCGTCATTTTGCAGGAAGGATCTCAAGAGGGGATGCTTAGGATTAGACATGATTCCTATGACTGAATTACTTTCCAAGATCTTACCATCAGCCATGAAGGATACATGATCGCTAACTTTTTTTACAACCTCCATTTCGTGGGTTATCAGTACTATAGTCAGCCCAAGCTTTTTATTGATATCTTTTAAAAGCTCTAGAATAGCCGCAGTATTTTGGGGATCTAAAGCTGAAGTAGCCTCATCACAAAGCAAAAGCTGTGGTCTGTTAGCTAAGGCCCGGGCTATACCTACCCGCTGTTTTTGCCCTCCACTTAAGGTTCCTACATAATTGTATTGTTTATCCTCCAGACCAACTAAAGGAATTATCTCGCTAACTCTCTCTTTGATTTCCGATTTGCTGAAGCCGGCAATTTCCAGGGGCAAAGCAATATTTTCTTCCACTGTTCGCGATGAAAGCAGATTAAAATGTTGAAAGATCATGCCGATTTTTTTACGCAAATCTTGAAGTTGCTTATTATTGTACTGAGTTATATCCTCACCGTTGATAATGATTTTACCCTCGGTGGGGCGTTCTAACATATTGATCATTCTGAGCAAGCTACTTTTACCTGCCCCACTTAAACCAATAATCCCGTAAACAACCCCTTTAGGGATATGCAAGCTTACATTATCGAGGGCTACTACAGATTTCTTACCGGTTTTATATACTTTAGTAACGTTTTGTAATTCAATCATTTTATCCCCTCCCGTCTAACCACCAACAGCCAGCAGTCCTAACAAAAAAGGCCACTTCCAAAAGAAGAGGCCTTGCTATATATTTTTCCCCTTCTTATCTCGCGGTATGTTTATCCGCAGGAATTGACACCGTGTCCTTTAGACCGGTTGTCGGGTTTCATTGGGCCAGTCCCTCCACCTCTCTTGATAAGAACGCTATTATATTACTTTACTACCCCATTGTCTATAGATTTTATATTCTCCCTTTCTTCGTGTCAAGCAATAATTTTCAGTCCGCAGTTTCCCTATTTATTAGAGTTCCAGATTATTTTCACCTATACAGCAGGCTTTTAGTAATCATCTAAGAATGAATGGACTTTACCGTCCTTCTTCCAACCCAGTACACAATCCAATTGAACATTCTTAGCCGCACTAAAAATGGACTTTTCCACCTGTTGATAATCTTGGCTTAGGTTTTTTATCAAATTTTTAATATCATATCTCTTATTGGCCGTTTTCCCGGCTGAAACAATACAAGCACAATTTAAAGGTGTAAGACCACAATCTTTTACAAAATCCTCGATATGCTCCTCCCGCACATGGTAAAGAGGACGAATTAGCTCTAAACCCTCAAAATTCTGGGACTTCAGCTTAGGTAACATGGTCTTAAAACAGCCTGCCAAAAGTAGGTTTAACATGGTAGTTTCAATAACATCGTCTAGATGATGGCCCAAAGCCAGCTTATTACAGCCTAACTCCTGAGCCTTGGAATATAAGGCCCCTCGCCGCATCTTGGCACACATATAACAAGGGTAATCAGCAGCAATATTATCTACAATATCAAAAATCCGTGACTCAAAAAAGGTAAGAGGAATCTGTAAATATTCACAGTTATCTAGATGTAGTTCCTTAATTTCCGTAAGGTAACCGGGATCCATGGAAATAAACTTCGCTTCAAATTTAACTGGCCCATGCCGCTCCAGTTCCTGGATCAGTTTGGCTAAAACGAGGCTATCCTTACCACCGGAAATTGCCACAGCAACCCTGTCGCCCTCGTTAATCAGTTCATATTCCTTAATAGCTTGGATAAACTTGGACCATAAAGAACGGCGATATTTGGTTATTAACCTCCGTTCTATCTCAGAAAGCGATACACGCTCTGTAGTTGGAATTGTAACATCACAGCCGTTACCGGCTAATTTGCTCATTATCCTTCCTCCTGCTGGAATTATTTACTGTATAATTGCTAAAACTATTAATAATATTGATCTCTAAAAAATTTATCTATCGAGGGGTAAGCTATGCAAAATTCACTAACAGTATCCTATTCTAAAGGAAAATTTCCCAAACATATAGGCGTAATACCTGATGGGAACCGCAGATGGGCCTTGGCTCATGGCCTAACCAAAGAATCGGGTTATTCCTATGGTATTGACCCAGGATTTCAACTGTATCAACATTGTCTGGACTTAGGAGTAGAAGAAATGACCTTCTATGGCTTTACCCAGGATAATACTAAACGCCCAGCCGTGCAGCGTATAGCTTTTCAAAAAGCCTGTGTTGAGGCTGTATGCAAGTTAACTAAATATGACGCCTCCTTATTGGTTGTAGGTAATACGGATTCTCCCCTTTTCCCCAAGGAGTTATTGCCTTTCACCGGGAAAAGAGTTACCTTTGGCCAAGGATCGATGAAAGTTAATTTTTTAGTTAACTATAGCTGGCAATGGGATATTCAAAAGGGCTTAGCTCACGCGGCAGGCGGCAAGGTTCCCAGCAAAGCATCTCTCTTGAAGAACATTGGATCCTGCGGTATCTCCAGGATTGATCTGATTATCCGCTGGGGTGGTCGTCGCAGATTAAGCGGTTTTCTCCCTTTGCAGACGATTTATTCCGATTTTTATATTTTAGATGAGTACTGGCCGGATTACCGTGTTGAGCATCTGCATGAAGCCTTAGACTGGTACAGCCAACAAGAAATCACCCTAGGAGGCTGATTTCAGCCCGCTAAAGAAACTTCTTCTCTCGAGTTAATGCTCTTATTTTACTTGTTCAGATAGTCTCTAGTCTACTGAGTAATTCTTCTAGTCCCGGTAATTCTCTCTGGCAATATTCTTTGCTGTGGGCCTTAAGGTCGCTTATTTGATGCTGAAGAAGCAATTTCAAAATCTCGACCCCTAGGGCTTTTACTTCAGCCTGAGATAATTGCCCATATTTTTCATCGTCTAGATCCTTAACCCGCGGTTGATATTCCTGTAGTTGATACTCTTGAAGTTTTTCCAGGTAGATCTGGCCATAACCTATTGCCTTATCTACCAATTTATCATCATTAGCAACTGGTGTATCATGATCTTGTATCAACATGGCTATGAGAACAATTATTCGATAATCAAAGCCAAGCCTAGACAAGACCTGCTTGGCGATTTCTACACTTTTTGCTTCGTGACCCCAAAAGTGATCTATTCCTTCATCATCAACAACTTTTGAATCCATTTTCCCTAGATCATGAAACAGAGCTGTCAGCCTTAGTAGGCTATGATTAGGTAACCCTTTAATAACCTCTAAAGTGTGTTGATACACATCTACATAATGGCTTGGATGGTTCTGCTGAAAGCCTTTGGCTGACTCTAACTCTGGCACTAATTGAATGAGCTTGTCCTCATCCAATTCGTTTTTCAATGCAGCCACAAGCTCAGCAGCCTGGCCGGTATGATTAAGCTGAGTAAGCTCCACAATTAAGCTCATTTTATTGTACCTTTCTTTTATCGTTAGACCTGTTCATTTTATGTTATTCAATATCATAAAGAAATAACCCTTAATTAGCAAGGGTTATTTCTTTGCGGTAAATTATCCTTATCGGTTATTTATTACTCTGTTTTTTCAGTTTCCCTTTTAGGGATTCTTTTTTGATAATATATAAAGATTGGTAACGGAACAATAATCCAGCCTAAACTTTTAATCAGGCTGTTCACAGCCCTGTTTACTTGCCTGGCTTGTTCTGTGGCCACCATGGCATTGTATCTTTCCAACAATTCTTCCTCGGATAATTCAGTATCGCCTTGACCCTCGGCTACAGGAGCTTTATGTCCGTACATTTTGTATTCTTCAAAGGATTGATAATACCCAGTAGGACTAGCGATATCAGCAATAGCCATGAAAGCAGACACACTTCCTCCAATAGTCATCATCAAGGTAGCAAAAAGAACCAAATAAACATAGACAGTTTTAATCATATCTTCCCCTCCTTTTTTCGACGAAGTCGCCTTAACTCCAGCAATAATTAACAAAATAACAATTATCAAGATTATAGGTACTATTAATATAAGCGAAAACATTGCTTTCTACTTCACCCCTTTTACTAGCCAACATCATATTAGCTTCGCCAACTGAAGCATTATTATAGACGTTATGGCTCTTGAGAATGTTCCTAACTACCAGCTAGCTTCTAGCGTGTTATAATAGATTATAGCTTAATATTGGCAAAGGCACTATCTAAATTTTTTCTCAGAAAGGTTTGATTCCCTCTATGAACCCACTTATCGCAAGATTCGGACAAATAGTAGGAAATACCATTGATAGAAAACCACAAAAAGCCCTGGCACTATTAAAAGCCGCTTACAAAGTCAGTGGCTGGCAAATGGCCTACTTACCAGACAAAAGACTCTCTCCCGCCCATAAATATCTGGCTGTAATCTGCAACCAGGCTATTCAGCAACCACTCCGCCAGCCCCAACGGTCAGCAGTAGTAAATGTCTTTTTACCTTGCCATATCTTACAAGCCATGAATATCCTGCCTCAATTTACGGAAGGTCTGGCCTGCTATCTAAATGGTGCCGGCAGCGAAAGGGCTTTTATTGAAATAGCTGAAATAAACGGTACACCAAAAAGCTATTGTTCCTACCACAAAATCTTAATCGGAGCAGCCCTTTCCAATGTTCTGCCCAAACCGCGGTTTGTAGTAAATACCACTTTAGCTTGTGATGCTAATATCAGCACCTTCCGGCTTTTAGCTGAGCATTATGATGTACCCCACTTCACCATTGATATACCTAATACAAATAATGAACATAACATTTCTTATGTAGCTTCGCAACTAGAAGAGATGACAGCTTTTATTGAGGATATCATGCAGGAAAAATTAGATCCTGACAAATTGCGGGAAAGCATCCGCACTCATAATAGATCTATCCGTCTCTACCATGAATACTACAAGGAATTACGGGAAAAATTTCTGGTCAGCAATCTAACTAGTGAAATGTATAATATATTTGTCACCCATATTTTACTAGGCACTCCCCAAGCTGAACGATATTTTCAATTATTATTAGAGGACACAAAAAAAGCCCCGAAAGTTCAAGAGCAGCTAAGACTGCTCTGGCTACACACTATGCCTTTTTGGCAGGAATCCGTCAAGGATATTTTTAATTTCAGTGAGCGCTATCAGCTCTTATGCTCAGATCTAAATTTTGATATCTTCTGCGAAATCCCAGAAGACGACCCTTATTATGGCATGGCCCGAAAGCTACTGAATAATGCCATGGGCGGCACAATAGAACGACGAGCTGAGAACGCCTTGAAGATCGCCCATAATCTACAGGCTGACGGAGCAATTTATTTTAATCATTGGGGCTGCAAGAATACCTTAGGCGGCGCTCAATTCACCAAAAAACTCCTCCAAGAAGCAGGAGTACCTACTCTAGTCATTGATGGCGATGGCTGTGACCGCAATAATTCCAACGATGGCCAAATTAAAACTAGAGTCCAGGCTTTTTTGGAGATGTTGGAGGGAAAAAATGATTAAATATATCTGCCGCTACACACCCTGTGAATTATTCCAAGGCTTTGGTGAAGAATGTCAACAGTTAAATCCAGTAACTACTCAATTAGATCTGGCCGACCAACTGATCCACCCAAATGTCTGCAGCTTCTGTCGGACCCTACTTCAAGAACAGCTGCAGAGTGAAGATACTTTAATCCTCACCGATTGCTGTGATTCAGTCCGACGCAGTTATGATGTCCTGCGCAATCAAGGAAAGGATGTCTACCTCTTAGGGCTTCCCCATAAGCAAGATGAATGTAGTCTACTGCTCTACCGTGATGAAATGCTAAAATTCATTGAAGAATATTCAACTAATACAGGGAAAAGCTTCGATATCGAAAAATTTAGAGCCGCTTTCAATCCTGCCCAGCGTGAAGCTCATTCAGCATATATATCCGTACAGGGGGCTAGAATAAGCCCAAAGCTGTATAAGATAATCTCGGAAATCTCACCTCTACCAGTGAAGAATGCTAGTTGTACAGGACCAAGAGAATTAGCCACTCCTCCTGTTGAGGAGAATCTGCCAGAATTACTGACCTGGTATTCTAGGGAACTACTTGAGCAAACGGCCTGTATGAGAATGACCGATATCTCCTCACGCAGGCAGCTAACAGAAGACCCTGCCTTAAAGGGAATCATCTATCATACTGTTAAATTCTGCGATTTCTACGAATTTGAAAGTGCCAAGCTACAAAAGGAATCCGAGATACCCCAAGTAAATATCGAAACTGACTGGGTAGAACAAGAAAATAACGGACAGTTAATCACTCGCTTGGAAGCCTTTTTTGAAACTTTGAACAAGGATCGTAAGGACCTTAATACCCGTACCAATTCCACCCGTTCTAATATCCCTTCCTACTATGCAGGGATAGATATAGGCTCCACTACAACTAATGTAGTGATCCTAGATCAACAAAAAAAGATAGTCGCTTCAGCTATAGTTCCTACTGGATCGCGAACTGTAAAAAGCTCCAATCTTGCTCTCTCTCAAGCCTTAAAAGCAGCAAATCTGTCCCGGGAACAATTAAGCAATACTGTCTCCACTGGTTATGGTCGAACTAATATTACTTTCCGAGACAAAGATGTCACAGAGATTACCTGTCACGCTAAAGGGGCTCATTACCTGAATCCTGCCGTTCGGACCGTTATTGATATTGGCGGACAGGACAGTAAGATTATTAGGCTTGACTCTACTGGAGGGGTAAAGGATTTTGCTATGAACGATAAATGCGCTGCCGGTACTGGCCGCTTCCTGGAAATGATGGCTCGCTCCCTACAGTTGGATTTGCTTGAGATGAGCCAGTTAGGACTCACTTACGATGAAGATATCACAATCTCCAGTATGTGCTCTGTTTTTGCCGAGTCAGAAGTCATCTCTCTCATCGCCGCTAATAAAAAAATTGATGATATTATCCACGGTATTAATAAATCTGTAGCCTCCAGGGTCTTAGCCTTGCTAAAACGCGTAGGCAGTGAGGAAGAATATATGGTGACAGGCGGCGTCTCCAAAAATACTGGTCTTGTCAATACGATTGAGAGACAATTAGGTGCCAAGCTCTATGTCTATGCAGAATCTGAGATTTGTGGCGCCCTAGGCGCAGCCCTCATCGCTGCCGGAGATTGAACCTGATCGTGGGGCTTAACCCCCAAAAACGCAATTTATGAAAGTGGTGGAAAGTCTTGAAGGTTAATTATATCTATCATAGCTGCTTTTTAGTGGAAACTAACGAATCGTACTACCTATTCGATTACTACAAAGGAGAACTGCCAAAGCTCGACAAAGATAAACCTATTATCGTCTTTGGCAGTCACTTCCATCCAGACCACTACAATTCCAAGATCTTCTCCCTCTTAAAAGAGATAGGAATGAATAATATCTTTGCCGTTCTAGCTGATGATATTTTTAAAAAAAATTACCCTGAAGGTATTGAAGTGCTGAGGGTAGCAGCCAATAAAAGCTATGAGCTAGCTCGGGGCGAAAAGCTTGAGACGCTACTTTCCACCGATAGCGGCGTAGCATTTCTCCTGACGACAAGCGAAGGCACCATCTACCATGCGGGAGATTTAAACGATTGGACTTGGGAAGGTGAGGGCGAGAAAGATAATAAAGAAATGCAGGCAAACTACCGACAGGAGATTGATAAACTTAAGGGAAGAAACATCGATATTGCCTTTATTCCCTTAGATCCCAGACAGGAGCAGCATTATGCTGCTGGTATGACTTATTTCTTATCAACCGTCGCTGTAAAGAAAGTATATCCCATGCATTACTGGAAAAAGGCCAAGCTTATCGACAAATTCTTGCAGGAATATCCCCAATACACTGGTATTGTGCAGTATACAGAAGAATAACAGAACCGGAGTACCTACGCTCGTCAAAGGTACTCCGGTTCTTTTTATTCTTGCATCTTGTATTTGTCCCTACTGGCCTGGAGAATCTTTTTCGCTAGAGCCCAAGATTCTTCATCTATTTCTCGTGGAGCTAACACCACTTCTTTAATATAAGAGAATCTCTTTTTCAGCTCAATGGCCACAATGTTATCTAGGGTTAACTGCATTGAAGGACAACTGCTGCAGCCTCCTAATAATCTCACAGTAAGAACGCCATCCTTAAAATCGACTACTTCCACATCACCATGATGTTGTCGCAAATAAGGTCGGACTTCCTTTTCTAGAACTTCTTCAAACTCTCCCAACATTGAAATTCCTCCCTTCCTTTCCCGATTAGTCTCAACTAAACCACACATCTCTTATTCTACACGATCAAAGCTGGTTAAAACCAGGACCAACTATCTATTACCAAGAACCAGGAAAAGCATTTGCCCTTGTATTAAAAAATCGCTTAAATAATAGGCGGAGCAGAATAAAAGCTATAATAACTAGGCTTATCCATTGTGAAGTCGAAATACCACTGAACTTGCCACGGATTTCATCATACCTGAAGAATTCTAAAATGAATCTCATTAAGGCATAAAGCAGAAAATACAGATAAGTGGCCCTCGTCTTAGATTTAGACCCGCTAGTGAACAAAAGTAGAATGATAAAAAGTACAATATTCAGGGCTGCCTCAATTAGTTGGACCGGCAACAAGCTGACATTAACCGGCGTCCCACCTACTGGGTTTTTATAGATTACACCCAGTGGCGAATCCGTAGGTATTCCATAACAACATCCAGCAAAAAAGCAGCCTATTCGTCCAAAGGCATGAGCCAAAGGTAAAGTCGGAATTACCGGATTTAAGAAATCAGTAAGGCTTACCTTAGCTATCTTGCTTCCCAAAAAGGCTCCGATAAACCCTGAGACTAACCCACCGTAAAAAACAATTCCTCCACCAATCAACCCAACAATTTCGCCGTTTCTCACTAATTCAATCACACCAGAAAAAGAGTATGTGGCAAAAAGATAAAAAATCCAACCGCCTAACAAAGCCCAACCTAAAGCAGTGGCAATTATAGTAAGTAGATCTTCTACAAGCAAGCCCGCTTTCTTACATCTATATGAGGAAATAAGAAAAGCAACAATTACTCCTAAGGTCATCATCAAACCATACATAGGTATCTGGCGACCTAAGATATTAATAAATGGCAACATAATTTCACCTCCCCACCCATCAACGCAATCAGAGATTGCTGATAGATTCCGGGAACCTTGTTGTNNTTCTACTCTCTATAAATTCTTTTGTCAATTTTATCTATCCCTTCGTGCCAGATTCCACGGCAGTTCCACGATTCTAGGGACTAATTAAACGAAAAAGGACTATTATGAATAGACTAAACCGTCCATTCTATAATAATCCCTTTCTTCATTACTACCTAACTTATTGAGCAGAATTGAAGCTTATTCTTCTCTGAAATCCTCTTTCCCTGCTCCACATAAAGGACAGGTCCAACTGTTCGGTACGTCCTCCCATTTGGTTCCTGGAGCAACTCCGTTTTCCGGATCTCCAGCAGCCTCATCATAAACATACCCGCAAAGTGTGCATACATATTTTTTCATTCCAAATCCCTTCTTTCCTTAGATTTTTATATTACGGCGACGGTCATGGATGACCTAGTGCCGCAGTGCCATAACTTCATTTATCCTTCAGCTTAGTATAGAATTCCTTACCATATTCACGAAGTTTTAGTAATGTTTCCTCATCAGGAGTCCACATAGTGCGGAAACCTTCATCGATCAGCTCAAATCCAGCTTTGCTCAGTAGTTCATTAATCAGTATTACAGATTCACCACTCCAACCATAACTACCGAAGGCTGCAGCAGCTTTATTTTTCATTTTTAGTCCACGCATCAATTCTAGGATACCGGCAATGGAATAGAGTAAACCATTATTTACAGTGGGTGACCCTATTAAAACCGCCCGGGAACGGAATACTTCCGTTATAATATCTGTTTTATCAGTTCTGGAGGAATTATATAGTTTCACCGTTAGCTCCGGAGCAGCTATCCCAATACCTTCGGCTATTGCTTCCGCCATTCTCCGCGTCCCATTCCACATAGTGTCATAAACTATTGTTATTTGATTCTCTGCGTAGTTATCAGCCCACTGCAGATACCTTTCAATTATCTGCGTAGGGTTGTCCTTCCATATCACACCATGGCTTGGACAAATCATGGACAGCGGTAAATTGAGGCTTAGAATTTCGTTAATCTTTTTAGTGACCTGCGAACTAAAAGGCGTCAAGATGTTAGCATAGTACTTCAAGGCCTCTGTCTCCAATTCAAACTTATCAACTGTGTCATTATACAGAGACTCTGACGCATAATGTTGACCGAATCCATCATTACTAAAAAGGATATTCTCTCCGCTCATATATGTGAACATCGTATCTGGCCAATGAAGCATGGGAGCCTCAATGAAGGTGAGGGTACTATCCCCAATATCTAGCGTATCACCGGTTTTCACCGTAACAAAGTTCCAATCCTGGTGATATTGTCCCTTGATTGATTTAACCCCATTGGCTGTGCAATAAATAGGAGTATCAGGGATTTCTCTCATCAACTCAGGCAGAGCCCCGCTATGGTCTACTTCTCCATGATTGAGGATGATATAGTCGATTTCATGTAAATCAATATTCTGTTTTAGCTGAGCAACGAATTCAGTGTCATAAGGTTTCCAAACGGTATCAATGAGCACATTCTTTTTATCCCGGATAAGGTAGGAGTTATAGGAAGAGCCTCTGTGTGTAGAGTATTCATCACCGTGGAATTTCCTTAACTCCCAGTCAATTTTGCCTACCCAAGTAACTTTCTCGGTTATTTTTCTTTCCATAATCATTCCCCTTTTTATTGTAAGGCCGTTACTACTGGCCTCACAATAAATTATTTCCCGTTTTCCTCAGCTATGTATGTTGGAGCGTTTTTCGGGCTTTTGCCTTTAATCACTTTATGATAATAAGCATAAGTCATCGGCTCGTCATCAGAAAGAATATCAGCGTCTTTAACCTTTCCCAAAAATACAGTATGAGTATCAGTTTCCATTTTGTTAATAACTTCGCAAGTAATATAGGCGCAGGCCTCTTTGACTACAGGCATTCCGTCTTTTATTTCATATGGCACTTTAGCAAATTTGTCTTTGTCCTTTCCGGAGTGAAAGCCAAAAGTACCGATTACTATAGGAGTTATTTTCTCTCCTAAAACTGAAACAGCGAATTTCCCTGATTTGTCAATACATTGATTAGTATAGTTATTGTGATTAACACTAACGGCAATAGTAGCAGGGTCTGAGGTAATCTGCATAACACTGTTAACCGTGCAACCGGTTGGACGCTCTCCATCCCACACAGAAAGTACATAAACCCCGTAAGACAAATTTCTAAAAGCGTTGCTATTCATCTAACCATCTCCTTTCGCTTACTACTTCTGCATATTTGTAAAAATATCCTCTGAAATACCAACCTTATCTTTTACCAAAAACATATAGTAATAATTACTATTTGCCTTTAAGATAGCATATATTCACAAAAAAAGACAGTTATTAAAGCATTTATTTTTTAAATTTTTTTGCAAAGTTTGCTTGACACAAAATGCAAAGCGTGCTATTCTTTTTATGCAAAGTTAGCTTTGCTTTTTGGAGGTGGTAATTTGAAAACAAGAATCCCAGAATTGCGAAAGAAGAAAAAGATAACCCAAGAAGAGCTGGCCAAAGCCGTAGGGGTTACACGGCAAACAATCACCTCAATTGAAGTTGGAAAATACACAGCGTCCCTTGTCTTGGCTTATAAGATTGCCAAGTATTTTGAGACAACAATTGAGGACATATTCGATTTTTCAGAATTGGAGGAAGAATAATGGAAAAGTTTAAACAAAAGCTAGGTCATCGTATAATTATGGGTGGAGTTTACTGTCTTGCTGTAGTAGCACTTACTATCATTTCTAAAATTTACAGCCTTGATGATCATGCTACTTCATTCGCCCTTGGGTTTGGTGTAGGCCTATTAGCCGTTGTAATCTATTATATGAACAAGTACCGTCGGGCTTTGAAAAGCGAAGAAAAGCTGCAAGAGCTGTACATAGAAGAGACTGACGAAAGACAGCAATATATTAACGCTAAAATTGGTGGTACCGGATTGAATATTTCTATTCTCGTAATTGCTTTAGCAATGTTGGTAGCAAATTATTTTAACCTTATTGTATTCTTCACCTTGTTAGCCACAACCATGTTCCTTGTAATAGTTAAAGCTGTACTTTTAAAATATTATTCTTCAAAAATCTGAGATAAGATAAACGTTGATATGCTCCCCTTCCTGTAGTCCTAAATCATTGTTAGACTGGTCTACTCAAGGGGGAGCATATTATGCTCTCTTGTCTCTTGTTTTATTAAGTAAATATTGTATAATATTTCTTGTGTAAACTTTTTCCACAAGGTAACCACACACAACACAAAGAGCGACAGTACAAAGTACGGTTCTTTTGTGTTGCCTTCTTTTTATCATCCACATCCAACTTTAATAATTTTGGAGGTCACATGGAAAAACTTAATTCTTCTATCAGTCATCGTCCTATGTACTTACGTCGTTTTGGGCAAATTGCCGGTATATTCTTAATAATTCTAGCTCTATGTTTTGGCTTGTATAAGCTCTTTTTTGACCCACATCGTGGGACTATAATGTACTTTACAGTTAGCGAGAAGCTGGACAAAACTTTATCCCGCGAGGAAGCCATCGAAGATCTCGACTTGATGATGCACTATCTAAAAGAGAGACATCCAGCTTGCCTGCAAAATATTCCTGAGGAAGTAATAACTCAATATAAGTCTGAGCTTTCAGCCATGTCTGAGCAACCTACGGTCCTTGAACTCTGGCGCTCCGCTTCCGCTATTTTAGCTTTGATGAAAGATGGTCATACCTATATAAACCATTTCAGCGAGGACCTCTCAGAGCTGCCAGTCTCCTTTACCATAAATCAAGATGACCTCTATCTTAGCTGGTCTGATAACGGACCTTACCGAGTCATTGCCATCGAGGGTCAAGCTCTAGAAACACTTTATGCCGATTTTATCCGTCGTTTCTCTTATGAACGAGAAATATATGCCCGTTTTCAGTTTGCCCGCAGGCTTCCCCGCAAGGGATATTTAGAATTTTTAGGCCTTGATAGCTCTAAAGGGATTGAGATAACCTACGATACCCCTACCGGCCAACAGAAAACCGCATTTGCCTTAGTCCAGCCTGAAAATGAAATCTCAGACGAACCCTTCGTATCTTATGAGATCAATCCTGAATATAGCCTGGGCATATTACGGCTACGCTCCTGCATCTATAATGAGGAATACCGCTCTACTCTCCGGGATTTCTTCAGCCAAGTAAGAGACGAGGATATTCAGCATATCGCAGTTGACTTACGTGGGAACGGCGGTGGCAATAGCTATGTCATCAATGAGTTCCTCCGTTACCTGAATATAGACAAGTATAAAATCTATGGCAGCATGTCCGCCCGCATGGGACCCTGCATAATGAATTCCATCGACTGGTCGAGCTCCAATAAGAAATATCAGGACCTACTCTTTGAAGGAAAAGTCTATGCCCTGACCTCTATCAATAGTTTTAGTTCAGCACTTGACTTTGCTGTAGTGCTCCAAGATTATGGCCTAGCAAAAATCATTGGCGAATCCCCTGGCGGTATGCCTTCTTCATACGGGGACAGTTTGTATTTCCAGCTACCTAACAGCAAATTAGGCGTCAGCATCTCCTACAAATACTTTGAACGGGTTGATGCCAGTAAAAATGAGCTGCCACTAATCCCGGATTATGAAACATCCGCCGCCACTGCAGAAGAAAAGCTTATCAGCATAATCAAGGGCTAGGTTTGAGCCAAGTTGCTATTCATCAACTATCCTCTGTTACACATGGAAAAAAGTCACCTGATCTGCTTTTGCAGTGAAGGCGACTTCTTTTTTTGCATGTAGACCGACCACAAGTTGCATCACCCTAGGGGCTTGTGGGAAAAGACCTATGTGATAATTAATCTTAGTTTATGAATCGTAATATATCCTAACCTGGCTCAACTGTAGATTCATTGCTGTCTTAGCGATTGGTGTTATAATATTGTATAAGTAGCGAATTTTTTACACATTTTTCGAGGAGGGATTTAAATGATTAGTTCAGCAGGAGAAATGATGACCACCAAAGTAATAAGTGTCGGACCCGATGACAACATTGAAAAGGCCGTCAAGATCCTGGCCGAGCACAATATTAGCGGCCTTCCAGTGGTTGATGAAAACAACAAAGTAGTCGGAATAATATCAAGTAGCGATATAGTGAAATTCTCTGGTAAGCTTCATGTTGTTCCCCTCATAGCTTCGTCGGGCTGGGTTTCACCCTATACTGATGTTTCAGCCATGAATTCTTATAGCAAGGGACACGAATTGCTGACCAGCAGAAAGGTTCGCGATATTATGACCAAAAAAGTAACTACCGTTCAAGAATCAGCTTCCGGCGAGGAAGTAGCTCGCATTATTTCTAAGAAGAAGATTAACCGGCTCCCAGTGACAGACAATAACGGTAAGCTCGTCGGAATTATTACCAGATCTGATCTTATAGACTCCTTGGCCAAGGATACCCCTATCTAAGCTCACATGTACTTTAAAGAGGTGTTAAGGGGGTTTACATGACAAGTAGAACAGTTTTTATTTCAAATTATTCATGTCGCGTCGATCGCATAGATAAAGATAATCTGCTATCCGAGGCTATTTTATTAACAACAGACCAAGAGCTTAGAGCCCGTCTGATTACTAATGTAAAAAGCTTTAAAATACAGAAAGCGAGCTGGGAGCTGCTTAGAACTCCCCTAGGCTATACAAAGGAATACCACGAAGTTCCGGAATTGGTTGGCATTATAGCCTATCTAAATTCTGGTCAGCAGATAAGAGAGGCCGTAAAGTATCTACCAGGAATCCCACTAAAACTGTTCTTCGAGTGTATAAAAGGAAATGTCCAGGCAGAAACTTATTTAGTCTATGAGCGGGGATGCTCATCATTGGAGGATTATAACGAATACTTTGCCGCCCATTCTGTTGATTCGTGCAGTTATTATGCTAACCTTGATCATGTAACTAATTCATGGCAGGGTTACGTTAAAGGAGCTTCGGCTTATCGGGATCATAGCCTATACTATAGGACTGTAAACCACCATCTAGCAAGGCAAAAGAACGATGTGATTATGGCAGTATCTAGTTTAAGTGATTCCTTTCATGAGATTTCCATACGAGCATCCTTTGCCAAACCTGGAGTATTGGCCGAAATTCAAGGTGATTTTCTCAGGGCCCCTGATAACATTTGCCTTGAGACAATTAACCGGCTCTTGCTAATGTCAGGAAAAAACATTTCGGCGATGAGCAAAAAGGAGCTCGCCCAGTATGTTGGCGGCCCATGTGGCTGCACTCATCTTTTGGACCTTGTGTATGAAATGTGCCAGACAGTATCTGTGGAAATGCCATTCTAAGTATTGTTCAAAATAAGCACCCCACCCATCAACGCAATCGAAGATTGCTGATGGGTACCCGGGAACCTTGTTGTTTCCACAATAGAGACCTTACCATTTTATTGGTAAGGTCTTTATATCTAATAGCTCAGTATATACCTAATTACCGCAGATAGAACCATCCACATCAATAACAAGCTTCGTATCCCGGATTTTACCTTCAATTAAATCATTAAAGGCTTGAGGAACATCATCAAGCTTTACAAAGGAGGCAAATTGACTAAGGTCAATCTTCTTCCTTTGCGCAAGCTCCACCGCATGAAAAAAGTCTTCACGCAAATATCCATAACTGGACTGCAGCTTAACCTCCTTAAGGACAAGAGGACCGAGGTTTATCATTGCTGGCTCGGTGTTTGTTCCGACAAGAACGATTGTTCCTCCAGGATGAACACTGTCTATGGCCGTATTCATTCCAGCACCTGTTCCGGAACACTCAAAGACAAAGTCATAACCTTTACCACCATTAGCCTGGAGTTGTTTAGCTTGCAGCTCCGGATCTTTTGCATCAAAGATAGCATCACACTCGCCACGCTCTAGTGATTTTTCTGCCCTGGCCATATTTATCTCCACCAGACCAGTATATGTTGCCCCGGCATTGCGAGCCATTACTAAACTAGTCGTACCAATGATCCCGCCTCCAATCACAAGGACCTTGGCGCAGTTATATACGCCTGCCTTCCTTACTGCATGTACCGCATTGGCCAATGGCTCCAACATAGCTGCTTCAACAAGACTAACCTCCTCCGGCAGCTTAACAACCAAATCCGGATCACGCAGGGCATATTCTCCATATCCACCGTGACTTAAGCCCAACCCCCTACACAGATGAGTCATGCCGTTTAGGCACAACTCACATTTCATGCAGCCACGGCAGCCAAAGATAACCACAGGATCCCCGGCCTTTAAATCGGTACGGTCACCAGGATCCTCTACTATCCCGCTGTATTCATGACCTAATACCCAGCCTTTTAGGGAATCTCCGTGTTCAAAATAATAATGATAATCGCTGCCACAGATCCCACATTTGCTTACCTTGATGAGAACTTTTTTACCGTCTGGTTTTGGTTCTTCGATATCTCTAACTGCTATTTTCCGATATCCTTCAACTACAGCCGCTTTCATGTCTAAACCTTCCTTTCTAATTATGATTGTTCTGAATATTATTATACAGCAATATATAGAATTATTCATGGTCATGTAACAAATGGACCTTACCTAGTTACACTGGTAAGGTCTTCAATCTATCAGCGATGAGTTTAATACAACGAATTTGATGTTCAACTGTCATAAATTCAATTTACTTATCTGCAGTATATCAATATGGCATCCCGTAAAAATTCTGCACATCCGACGGCTATCTTGTCATAGTAGGCTGTAAAACGTGGATCATCTACATACATTTGAGCCAAGCCAATGTGAGCCTCCTTGCTGTAATGATCCCAAAAATAACACAGCCATTTTTTGTGTAGCTCACAAGCCTTTTGGGCCAGTTCCCCTGCCGGATCCCCCTCTGCAAAGGCCGCTTTTAGCGTCTCATTCACTTCAGCCGACAGCTTTTCTAGCTCGGCATATTGCTCCTTAGTCAGGCCTTTAATCTTGGCATTAGACCGATCAATTACATCATCACCATATTTAGCCCGGATCTCGGCTCCGTACCGCCCCTCGTTGTCCTCAACCAGCTTTCGCTTAAAGCCCTCGAACTTTTCCTGATCACTCATAATTATCTCTCCTTTCGCTGAGGCAATAGTCTTTTCCACATTGCTAATCAACAGCTCAATCTGCTCCTTTTTGGCCTTGAGAGCCGACAGATGACCCTGCAGCGCTGCAATCCCATCATAATCCTTGGACCAGATAATATTTTTGATTTCCTCAAGAGGCAAGCCCAACTCTCGATAAAAAAGAATCTGCTGGAGAAGGTCAACCTCCTTCTGCCCATATATACGATACCCATTAGAGCTCAAACGGATAGGAGACAGTAGACCAAGTTCATCATAATATCTCAGTGTTCTTGTACTTATTCCCGCTAATTTTGCCAACTTGTTGATGGTATACTCCATCTCCTCACCTCCCTGCAAGTATTACTATAAACTATTACGTAACGTTAATGTCAAATATAAGGGGACTTACCTATGAATAGTAAAAGACCTTGCTGAATCAAATCAGCAAGGTCTTTTTATCTCAAATTTTGGTGGAGGTGAGCGGAGTCGAACCGCTGTCCGAAAGAACGACCACAGAAGCATCTCCGAGCGCAGCCTATAATTTAATCTCGCCTTCCGAACTCCAGATAGGCACGGATTTCGGAAAAGCCAGTCCCATTTAGTTTCCCCTTAGGCTATGAGACTCTGACCCAAGAGTATCCCGCTAATTTGACCTCTTAACCCTCACCGCGGGAGCAGAGAGTAAGAGGTTAGACTGCAATTAAGCAGCTAAAGCGTAATTATTGTTGTCGTTTATTTTGTTTGCACCGTTTATCGAGCTAGTGCGACCTCGGCTCGCTTCTTCTGCCACCGTTTCCCCCGTCGAAACCAGTACACCCCCAAAATTTATTAATCTATTTTAAATATATTTTTAGCATCCTAAGCTTTGCCTCTTAAAGCACGTTCTATATCCCGGCGGGAATCCCGCTCTGCCATAGCATCGCGCTTATCAAAGAGTTTCTTACCCTTGGCCAAGGCTAGCTCTACCTTGACCCGTCCTCTTTTGAAATAAAGCTTCAAAGGAACTAAGGCCAGACCCTGCTGCTTGACTTTACCATAGAGACGGTTTATCTCCCTCTTGTGTAGCAACAGTTTACGCGGTCTTAAGGGATCCACATTAAACCGATTGCCATGGTCGTAGGGGCTGATATGCATATTATAAATATACATTTCCCCATTTTGTACCTGGGCATATGAATCTTTGAGATTTACCTTTCCGGCTCGTAGAGACTTAACCTCCGTCCCCTTCAGCACAATACCGGTTTCATAAGTCTCCTCAACAAAGTAGTCATGCCGGGCTTTCCTGTTTTCTGTTATTATCTTGTATGATTCGCCCATGCCAATCTACAACCTTTCTACTTAACCACAACACGGGGACTTCTATAATATGTGTATTCACCCTGGTTGATTTTATCATCCACACAGAATAACCGTCACTCTGTGGTACCAGAGGCCTTTGTGTTATCCCCCCTGTACTGTTTCTCCGAGACTAGAAAGACTCTGGAGAATAGGGCCAGAGTCTGAATTATAACACGATGAGCTATTAGAATCAATGGAAGTGATTACTAGACTAACCCTTCCTTCTCCTTTTAATTATACCAGTTTTAACGGTACGGTCAAGGTTCCCTGTCTTCTTGCCTGGCTTTTTCTCCTCCTCGATAACGACCTCAAAATCCAGATTGTGTTCCTCCATATTTACCTTTGTTAGCACAACCTTTACCGGGTCCCCTATCCTATAAGTCTTTTTGGTATGTTCACCTAATAGCAGCAAATGCTTCTCTACATATTGATAATAGTCGTCATTTAAGGTCGAGACATGTACCAGACCCTCTACTGTATTAGGCAACTCTACAAAAAAGCCAAAAGGAGTCACACCACTAATATGCCCCTCAAAAACATCGCCCACAAAGTTCTTCATATATTCGACTTTTTTCAGTTCCTGAGACTCCCGTTCCGCTTCCTCAGCCACCCGCTCACGCAAGGAGGATTGCTCAGCATATTCCGGCATCAATTTGCTTAATTTCTTTAAGCGTTGCCCACTGATACTGCCTTTCTCTTGAAACTCCTTAATAACCCTGTGAATAGCTAAATCCGGATAGCGTCGAATAGGAGCCGTAAAATGAGAATAATATTTTGCAGCCAGGCCAAAATGCCCTAAAGCCTCGTCGGCATAACAGGCGTGCTTCATCGAGCGAAGCAAGGTCATACTAACCGCCCGCTGTTCCGGCTCTCCCTTCACCTTCTCCACAATTAACTGAAAAGCCTGGGGCTTTACCTTTCCTTGATTATCAACTTTAACATGATAACCAAAAATCCCTAAAAATTCATTTAAACTGTTCAAATCATCAGTATCAGGCGCCTCATGAACCCGATAAAGAAACGGCATCTCCAACCAATAAAAATGTTCCGCTACAGTCTCATTAGCTGCAATCATAAATTCTTCAATGAGCATTTCCGCAATTGTCCGTTCCCGAAGTACAATCTCTAAGGGCTTTCCTTGCTCATCTAAGAGAACCTTACTTTCAGGAAATTCAAAGTCAATGGCCCCACGTTTCAAACGCTTAGCCCGCAAAATCAAACAGAGTTCTCGCATATTTTTAAAGAGAGGAATCAAATCATGATAGCGTTTTAGTAATTCCGCTTCCTCTTCCTCTAGAATCAAACGTACATCCCTATAGGTCATTCTTTCCCTAACCTTAATTACCGAGGGGAATATTTCATAGCTGACAGTTTCACCCTGGCTATTAATTTCCATAACACATGACATGGCCAGGCGATCTTCTCCTGCCTTAAGACTACAGATCCCGTTAGAAAGCTGCGGCGGCAGCATTGGTATTACTCTGTCCACTAGATAAACACTAGTCCCCCGGCGGAAGGCCTCCTGATCAAGGATACTGCCTTCCTGCACATAATGACCCACATCAGCAATGTGTACTCCTAAATAATAATTACCATTAGGCAACACTTCCAAGCTAACGGCATCATCTAAATCCTTAGCATCCTCACCGTCAATAGTAACCATCAGCAAGTCTCTAAGGTCTCTTCTCTGGGCATATTCTGCAGGGGCAACAATTTGAGGAATCTCCTCTGCGGCTCTGATAACCTCTGCTGGAAAATCCTCCGGCAACTGATATTTGCGCACAACAGAAAGAATATCTATACCTGGATCATCTTTATGTCCTAAAACCTCGATTATCTTGCCCTCCGGACTCCGCCGTGGTTCTGGCCAACTAGTGATCTCTACCACGACTTTATCCCCTTCAGTGGCACCGTTAATCTCATTTTTAGGAATAAAAATATCCTGTCCCAGCCTTTTTTCATCAGGAATTACAAAACCAAAGTAGCGACTACTTTCATAAGTCCCTACTATTTTTTCATTAGCCCTGTAAAGAATTCGGATTACTTCACCTTCCGGCTTACCCTTCTCTGCCAGGTTCTTATAAGGTCGGACAATAACTCTGTCATTATGCATAGCCCCGTTCAGATCATCATTTTTTAGATAGATGTCTTGCTCATTAGGATCATCAGGAATAAGGAAGGCAAAACCTTTAGCGTGGGCCTGAATTCGACCTACTACAAGATTCATCTTACTAGGTAAACCATACTTGCCCTTACGGTTAAGTATGATCTCTCCTTGGGCAGTCATCTCCTCTAACACAGCTAGAAATTCAGCTCGATCTTTAATCTGTAATTCCCTGGCCAGGTCCTCACCAGATAAAGGTTTATAAGAATTGAGTTGCATATAATCCATAATTTCTTCTCTCATTATTTTCCCTCCGATATGCACATAAATGGGCAGCTAATTGTAGTCTGCCCATTTTATGATATACAATCTCCCCTTATAACCCGATCTCCACAGCAATTTTCTTCATAGAATCTAAGCCAATCGTGATAAATTCTTCTAAACTTAAGTCCATATCAGTGCAGCTTGCGATCTGTTCCCGATTCGCCCCTCGGGCAAAACCTTTTTCCTTGAACCTTTTTATAAGAAAATCCGTCTCTACAACAGCTAATTTCTTCTCCGGTCTGATCAATGCACCAGCCACAATCAAGCCGCTTAACGGATCAGCAGCAAAAAGTGCCTTGTCCATTAGACCTTTTCGTTCCAAGCCATGCTGACCATTATGGCATTTCACAGCATAAACAATTTCATTAGACAGGCCCAGCTTTTCTAGCATTTCTCCGCCAACTAAGCTATGGCGCGCCGGATCATCCTTAGTCTCCTCATAATCAATATCATGTAGAAGACCGGCTAAGCCCCATATCTCCTCATCCTCACCAAAATGAGAAGCCAAACCCCGCATTATTGCTTCCACAGCATAGCAATGATTCAAGAGATTACGGTTAGCAATATTTTTTTGTAATTCCCTTACTGCTTCTTCTCTACTAATCACTTATTTACCTCCAACTAACATAAATCTTCCCCAAGACTCGGCGGCTACTTGACCAGAGTCTAACCAGATCTTGCCTTCTACATCTACCAAAGGACCTTTACGTTTGACTATTTTGGCCTTAGCTTTAACGGGCCAATTAAGAGGGATGTTTTCCCTATACCTAATCTCTAAGCGAGCAGTAACCCCATTAAGCCCCTCAAAATGTAGGCATTGAGCCATAACCTCATCCAGAATAGCACTTGTGATGCCTCCGTGCATAATTCCGGGAAAACCCTGATGATTCTTGGTCGGGAGAAAATTAGTGCAAATCTCTTCTCCTTCCCTACAGAACTTTAATTTTAGACCAATCAAGTTCTTCTCTCCACAGCCAAAACAGTATTGAGCATCAGTATTAGTTAGTCTTGATAGGAAATAGATAATTCCGTTTTCCACTAGCTTGTGCTCAGGACCAAAGGTAACTAAATGACCTGATTTCTCGAGCCAGATAATTGATTTATTAGTGGTACCCAATTGGTTTTCTAGTACCCTAGCACTTTCCGGATCAACAGTCGGGTCATCCTTAGATTGGACCACCAAGACAGGACAGTGAACATTTCCTAGTTTAGCCCAAACTATCTCTTGTAATTTCACTAATTCCAGTAGACTCTTAACTGGTATTTCATCATAGGAAAACCGACCTTCCCGCAAATTCCGCTCTTTCTCTTCAATACTGCGTTTTTTGTCGATATATTCATCCTGAAGTCTTGTTATGTCCTCAGCTTTTATCCTCTCAATAGTGTTATCCGGCAATATCAAGGCTGTGCTTAGAGAGATCAATCCTGCTACCCGATAATTAACAGCAAGCTTTATTGCCAAAAGTCCTCCCATAGAAAATCCCAGCACAAAAACACTCTTATATTCCCGGGCTAAGCGCTGGTATTCCTCTTCTACAGCCTTGTACCAATCTTGCCAGCTTGTTCCGGCCAATTCCTTCGGATTTGTTCCATGCCCCGGTAAAAGGGGACCAGACACAGTATAACCCTGCTGATTAAGCTCTTGTCCCAACCGACGTAGATCCGCCGGAGCGCCGGTAAAACCATGAATTAATAAACAGGCTACGTTATTGCTCCCCTGATAAAAAAAAGGTTCTGCATTAGGGTGAACCATCTTAATCTGCACCTCAACTTCCGAATATTATTATAGCTAATATTACAGGTGAGGTAAAATCTCATTCTGTTTTCGGTGCTAGTTTATATTCTGATTTTTGTTTCAACTCTTTATTTTATAAAAAGCCCGACCTTGCCAATCGTGACTAGGTCGGGCTTCGCTTGTCCTCTAGCCCTATAAGAATAATGGAGCAAAAACTAAGGCAACAATTGTCATTAATTTAATCAGGATATTTAAGGATGGACCTGAAGTATCCTTAAAGGGATCACCTACGGTATCACCGTTTACTGCAGCAGCGTGTGCCTCAGAACCCTTACCACCGTAAGCTCCACCTTCAATATATTTCTTAGCATTATCCCAAGCACCACCAGCGTTAGACATCATGATCGCCATTAAGAAACCGGAGGCTGTAGAACCAGCCAGCATTCCACCTAAAGCTTCCTTTCCTAAGCCAGGAATAAGACCGATCACAATAGGAGCAATGACAGCAATAAGACCAGGAACAATCATTTCCCGGATAGCAGCGCCAGTACTAATACTTACACATCTTGCATAATCTGGTTTAGTTTTACCTTCCATGATTCCAGGAATCTCCCGGAATTGGCGGCGAACCTCTTCAATCATATCGTAAGCAGCCCGACTTACAGCCTGCATAGTCATTGAAGAGAAGAGGAAAGGCAACATTGCTCCGATAAAGAGCCCTGCTACAACAGGCGGATTGAGCAGGTCAATTGACTTCAGGCCAACTGCTGCTGAATAAGCATTGAAGAGTGACAGGGCAGTAAGTGCCGCTGAGCTAATCGCAAAACCCTTACCAATAGCAGCTGTAGTATTACCAACTGAATCCAACTCATCAGTAATCTCTCTAACCTTATGGTCTAGTTGAGCCATCTCTGCAATACCACCAGCATTGTCAGCGATAGGACCATAAGCGTCAACAGCAACGATAATTCCAGTAGTAGACAACATTCCAACAGCAGACATTGCTATACCATACATACCAGCAAATTTATAAGCAGCCAACACAGCAATTGCCACAATAATGATAGGACCGGCAGTACTAGCCATTCCATATGCAAAGCCAGAGATGATATTAGTTGCTGAACCTGTCTGAGAAGACTTAGCAATCTCTTTAACAGGCTTATGAGCATCAGAAGTGTAATATTCAGTAATTTTACCAATTATGAATCCGGCTAAGAGTCCGGCTACAGTTGCAATAAATACACCCATTCCGGAAACATTAGGATTACCTGCTAGCAGGTATGTACAGAGAAAATAACTCCCTACAACAGCTAGAATCATCGAAACTAAAGTACCAGTATCCAGAGCCTTAGAAGTATTAGCGCCTTCACTAGTTCTTACAAAGAATGTACCGATTATTGAGGCTGCAATTCCAACAGCCGCAATCAGCATAGGAAGAATAATACCTTGCTTACCTAAGCCTAAAGCCACAGCCAAAGCAACGGCAGCAATAATAGAGCCTACATAAGATTCAAAAAGATCCGCACCCATACCAGCAACGTCACCAACGTTGTCCCCAACATTGTCAGCAATAACAGCCGGGTTGCGTGGATCATCCTCAGGAATACCGGCTTCAACCTTACCAACTAAGTCAGCACCTACGTCAGCAGCTTTAGTATAGATACCGCCGCCAACCCTTGCAAAAAGAGCTACAGAACTGGCACCCAAGGCAAATCCGTTAACAACATCAGGATTATCAAATAATAAAGTAACAATTCCTATTCCTACCAGACCCAAGCCAACAACACACATACCTGTAACAGCACCACCGGAAAAAGCCACTGATAAAGCCTTGTTGGCACTGTGCTGAGCAGCATTGGCTGTGCGCACATTAGCTTTTGTCGCTACTCTCATACCTATAAAACCGGCTAGTGCAGAACAGATTGCACCAATGATGAAAGCAATCGCTGTCTCAGGTTGCAAGCTTTCACCAGAAGTGACTAGCCCTAATATAGCAATAATCACTGCTACTATGAGCACAAAAACAACCAGGGCTTTATACTCCCGCTTCAAGAAGGCCATAGCACCTTCCCGAATAGCATTGGCAATATCCTGCATTTTGGCATTGCCTGGTTCTACTTTATCAATCCGCTTGACCAGAAATAATGCAAAAATAAGTGCGACGACACCGGCCAGAGGTGCCCAATAAGTGAAATTCATTCCCTACAATCCCCTTCCTGAATTAAAGAATTGATACAAGCAGCGTGAAAACAAAAAAGCCAATCGCTGCAATTGCAGACACTTTAGCAAAAAAGTCATCAAGACCCTTCTTTTTCCCAAAGAAGGTTTCAGCTCCTCCAGATATAGACCCAGATAAACCGGCACTTTTACCGGATTGTAGTAAAACAGTTGCAATTAAGACTAATGCCGCAATAATTTGCAACACTAGAGCCACAGTTTTGAGCAAACCAACACACCTCCTTCAGATCAACATAAATATTTTATCACAAGCTCCATCGTTAAACAACTTCAAAAAGGTTGAGAGATAGAAAAAAGAAAAAGCAGAAACACAGGAAGCTAAGCATCGATAATCCTTGTCGTACCTAGGCTTCCTGTGTATGTATTACATTTCTTAGAGATTATAAAATGCCGCCTTGCCACGATATATTGCTGCCTGGTCTAGCTCGTCCTCTAGCCTGAGTAACTGATTGTATTTAGCCACTCTATCTGTACGTGAGGGAGCACCGGTCTTAATCTGTCCGGCATTGACAGCTACAGCCAAGTCAGCTATAGTCACATCCTCCGTTTCTCCAGAACGATGAGATATTACAGCCGTATAACCGGCCCTCTTGGCCATCTCAATAGTATTCAAAGTTTCAGTTAGGGTTCCAATCTGATTAACCTTAACCAGCACACTGTTGGCAACACCCATGCTGATACCCTTAGCTAACTTTTCAGTATTAGTAACAAAAAGATCGTCCCCAACCAACTGAATACGAGTTCCTAAGTTCTGCGTCAGCAGCTTCCAGCCTTCCCAATCATCTTCAGCTAATCCGTCCTCAATAGAGATGATCGGATACTTATTAACCAGATTACTATAGTAATCAACCATTTGGGCAGAAGTTTTATCCAAGCCTTCCCCTGCCAAATGATACTTTCCATCACTGAACAATTCACTGGCAGCTACGTCCAATGCTAGGCAAATATCCTCTCCTGGCTTATATCCTGCCCTCTGGATAGCCTCCACTATAACTTCCAAGGCTTCCTCATTAGAGCTTAAGTTAGGAGCAAAACCACCCTCATCTCCTACTGCTGTATTATAGCCCTTCTCCTTCAGAACGTTCCTCAGGTTATGGAAGACCTCCGTACCCATTCTTAGCCCTTCAGCAAAAGAAGCTGCTCCCACCGGCAGAATCATAAATTCCTGAATATCTACGTTATTATCAGCGTGTTGACCACCGTTTAAAATGTTCATCATTGGTACAGGCAATTCCTTAGCATTAGCACCTCCGATGTAACGATAAAGTGGTAACCCTACGCAATCAGCTGCCGCCTTAGCTACAGCTAAAGACACACCTAAGATGGCATTAGCCCCTAATTTACCCTTATTTGGGGTACCATCAAGCTCAATCAACATATTATCAATAGCCACCTGATCTAAGGCATAGGCATCAAGGAGAGCCGGAGCAATAATCGTGTTCACATTAGTGACAGCCTTCATAACACCTTTACCTAAAAAACGGTCAGGTTCACCATCTCTTAATTCTACAGCTTCATATGCCCCGGTAGATGCACCAGAGGGTACAATTGCTCGTCCAAAAGAACCGTCTTCCAAAGTAACCTCTACCTCCACAGTAGGATTACCTCTAGAGTCCAAGACCTCTCTAGCATAAACATCAACAATGTAACTCATCTAAGAAAATACCTCCTTTACAAACTCAGTGGATAAATTTTTTTACTTCCTGTCGATCAAACTTTCACCCTCCATTTCTTGAGGTTTTGGTAAACCCAGTAATTCAAGAATTGTGGGCGCTATATCCTTCAAGGAGCCGTTATGCAATGAGACATTTTCCAGCCCGTCTCCTACCAGAATTACCGGTACAATATTATCTGAATGAGCCGTTTGTGGTTTACCGGTTTGCTGATTCACCATCTCCTCAGCATTACCATGATCGGCAGTAATTAATATTATACCACCTTTTTGCATAAATGCTTCCACAACTTGGTGCAAGCAGCGATCCAGGGCCTCAATAGCTTGCACAGCAGAATCCATCTGTCCTGTATGTCCAACCATGTCAGCATTAGCATAATTCAAAACAAAAAAATCATATTTATCCTCGGCTAACTTTTCCACAATCGTATCCGAAAGCTCGTAAGCACTCATTTCCGGCTTAAGATTGTATGTAGCTACCTTAGGCGAGGGAACCAGTATCCTGTCTTCCCCGGGAAAAGGCTCCTCCAAACCACCATTAAAAAAGAAGGTCACATGGGCATATTTCTCAGTCTCTGCGATCCGCAGTTGTTTTAAACCTGCCTTGCTTATTACCTCACCGAGAGTATTTTCTAGATCTTGCGGTGGAAAAGCTACCGGCGCATCTATAGCCAGGTCATATTGAGTCATACAGACAAAATGGAGGTTCAGAAAACCACCCGGTCTATCAAATTCTTGAAAATCCCGCTCCGTAAAAGCATAAGAAATCTGCCGGGCCCGGTCTGCCCTGAAGTTATAAAAAATAACGACGTCCTCAGGTTTAACCAAGCCTACAGGCTCTCCCTCCCCATCAACTATAACCGTCGGCTCCACGAATTCATCAGTTACCTTCTGATCATAGGCCCGTTCCACAGCTTCTTGAGCCAGACAGGCTTTCGGCCCTTCTCCTGCCACCATGGCTCGATAACCTTTTTCTACTCTTTCCCAGCGTTTATCCCGATCCATTGTATAATACCGCCCGGACACAGTAGCAATCTGACCTAGCTGTATATCCGCCATCTTGTCTTCTAATTGTTGGATATATTCTAGAGCACTTGCCGGTGGTACATCACGACCGTCCAGGAGAACGTGAACAAAAACCTGGCCTACACCATGAGCTTTGGCCAAGTCCAGTAAAGCAAAGAGATGGTCCAGATGGCTGTGCACTCCTCCATCTGACAGAAGTCCCATCAGATGCAGAGCCTTGCCTTCCTGCTTTGCTTCCCCCATAGCCCGAACCAAGGCCGGGTTATCTTGAAAGTCCCCACATCTAATGGCCTTAGAAATCCGAGTTAACTCTTGATAAACCACCCGGCCTGCTCCGATATTCAGATGCCCTACTTCAGAGTTGCCCATCTGTCCTGCAGGTAAGCCTACTGCTTCCCCGCTTGTCTCTAGATGAGCATTAGGATACCGCTCCAATAGTCCATCAAAATATACAGTCTTAGCACGTGCTATGGCATTACCCTTTTCACAATCAGATACGCCCCAGCCATCTAAAATGATTAACAATACAGGTTTTTTAACCATTGTCATCTTATTGACCCATCTCCCCTGCAATTTGCACAAGACGCATAAAAGAAGCTACCTCTAAGCTGGCTCCACCAACTAAGGCACCGTCTATATTCTCCTGTACTATAAATTGCTCAATATTATCCACTTTAACACTGCCGCCATACTGAATTCTGAGCAAATCAGCAGTTTCCTGGCCCCACTGTTCAGCCAGGGTTTGTCGGAGTACCTTACAAGTAGCCTCTGCATCTTCGGCACTTGCATTAACACCAGTACCGATAGCCCAGATAGGTTCATAGGCCACCACCAGATCCACCAGATCGGCACTGTTAATTCCGGCCAAACATCCTATTAACTGGTTACGGCAAATCTCCTCCGTTTGGCCTTTTTGCCGCTGCTCTAGGGTTTCCCCTACACAAAGGATAGGTTTAAGCCCATACTCTAGAGCCGCTTTGATTTTCCGATTAATAAATTCATCGGTCTCGCCCAAAAGCTGGCGACGTTCTGAATGACCCAGGATCACATATTCACAGTCTAGATTTTTGAGCATTAGCGGCGAAATCTCACCCGTAAATGCTCCTTGGCTTTCAGGATACATATTCTGAGCTCCTAGCTTAATACCAGAATCCCTTAAAGCCCCTCTCACTGAATAAAGAGCCGTAAAAGGCGGACAAATTACGGTATCCACCTTTTCTCTAGCAACGGCTTTTACTGCAAACTCAGCAGCAAAGCTGAGAGCTTCCTCAATATTCTTATGCATTTTCCAATTAGCTGCAATGATCGGTTTCCGCATTCCAGTCCCCTCATTTCCTCATTTCTAGCTCGCCCAAGGAGCACAGCTATAAATTTTTACTGCAAAGCTGCTACACCTGGCAATTCTAAGCCAGATAAAAATTCTAAGGAGGCTCCGCCGCCGGTAGAAATATGGAAAATCCTCTCGGCTACACCAGCCTGTTCAACGGCTGCCACTACATCGCCGCCTCCCACTATTGTCTTAGCCTCAGTTTCAGCCAAGACCTTAGCCACCCCTGTGGTGCCTAAAGCAAATTTAGCAAACTCATAGACACCCAAGGGGCCGTTCCAAACGATAGTTTTCGATTGCCGCAAGCACTCAGCAAAGGCGTCAACCGTATCCGGACCTATATCTAAAGCCATCCAATCGGCAGGCACACTGTCTACATTAACAATTTGGGAATTAGCCTCAGCACTAAATTCATCAGCCACAACCAAGTCTTGAGGTAAAACCAGCTTAACCCCTTTGGCTGTAGTTTTTTGGAGGATTTCTTTAGCCGCCTCCAGCCCTTCCTGATCAACCTTTGTGGCTGCTAAATCTTTCCCTTGGGCTTTTAAAAAAGTATTCCCCATAATTCCGCCAATTAGCAAGTAATCAATGCTGTCTATTAAGTATTCTACTACAGGAATTTTATCTGCCACCTTAGCCCCACCTAGGATTAGGGCAAAAGGTTTCTCCGGATTATCTAAAGCCGCAGAAAGAGAATTGATCTCCTTTTCCATCAACAGACCTGCCGCTGCTGGCAAGTACTGAGCAACTCCCGCCGTAGAAGCGTGAGCCCTGTGGGCAGTCCCAAAAGCATCATTTATGTAAATATCAGCCAGTTCCGCCAAAGAACGGCTCATTTCTTCACTATTCTTCTCCTCACCAGGAGCAAAGCGGACATTTTCTAAGAGTAATAGCTCACCCTCCGCCATATCAGCCACAACAGTCTTGGATTCCTGTCCGCCCCAATCCCTGGCAAACTTAACTGACTTGCCAAGGAGCTTGCCTATATGAAGAGCGAGAGGTTGAACACTCAACTCCGGAACCACTTGGCCCTTAGGACGACCCAAGTGGGTAACCAAAATTACCTTGGCTCTCCTTTCCAGCAAATACTTGAGAGTAGGAAGTGCGGCAGTGATTCTCGTATCATCTAGAATTTCGCCATTCTTTAACGGTACATTGAAATCTACCCGCACCAGAACACGTTTTCCCTCTACATCAACATCTCTTAAGGTTTTCAGTTGCATCTTTGACGCCTCCTCCAGTTGTTATGCAGTGTCCTGGATTAATTAATTATTTATTACAACAAACCGGCTACATAAGCAGCCAGGTCGACTACCCGGCAAGAGTAACCCCATTCGTTATCATACCAAGCTACTACCTTGACCATATTACCATCGAGTACCATGGTAGACAATCCATCAACAATTGAGGAATGAGGATCCCCATTATAATCCCTGGAGACCAAGGGTAATTCACTATATCCCAACACACCCTTCATTGGCCCTGCAGCTGCTTCTTTCAGACTATCATTGATCTCCTCAACACTAGTGTCCTTAAGTAAATCAGCCACAAAATCAACTACAGACACATTTGGAGTAGGAACTCGCATAGCAAAGCCATTTAACTTGCCCTCTAGTTCAGGCAGTACTAGTGTTACGGCTTTTGCCGCTCCTGTTGTAGTCGGAATAATAGACATTCCTGCGGCTCTGGCTCTGCGTAAATCTTTATGAGGTAAATCTAGGATCTGCTGGTCATTAGTATACGAATGAACCGTAGTCATAAAGCCCCTCCTAATTCCGAATTTATCGTGGAGCACTTTGACTACCGGGGCTAGACAGTTCGTGGTACAAGAGGCATTAGAGAGAATGTGGTGCTTTTCTGGGTCATATTTTTCCTCATTAACCCCCATAACTATGGTCAGATCCTCACCCTTAGCCGGAGCACTAATAATAACCTTCTTAGCTCCTGCTTCCAGGTGAGCCTTAGCATTCTCAGCGTTAGTGAACCTACCTGTGGACTCCACCACAAGATCAACACCAAGCTCTCCCCAAGGCAATTTGGACGGATCCTTCTCAGCCAAGACCTTAATCTCCCTGCCATTAATAATAATAGCGTCATTCTTCACTTGAACATCTGCTGGAAAAGTCCCATGAACAGAATCGAATTTTAGCAAATGGGCTAGAGTCATTGCGTTTGTTAAGTCATTCACTGCTACAATTTCTAGGTCCTTCCTACCCTCTGCTGCGCGAAAAACATTTCGTCCAATCCGTCCAAAACCATTAATACCAATTTTGATCATATTGTCCCTCCCTCAATAATTGAATCAGATTACAGTAGAACGCCTGATTAGTTTACCCTTCATTTAGTATATCTTTTGCGCTGACCGGCATTAAGAATACCTAATTCTTCACGATATTTAGTAATAGTGCGCCTGGCAATATTGATGCCTTCCTGCCGCAGATGGTCAGCAATTTTTTGGTCACTTAAAGGTTTTGTGCTGTCTTCGTTATTAACTATCTCTTGAATCATTAACTTGATGGTCTCTGAAGAAGTACGCTTCCCCTCAGTATTATTTACCCCTGAAGAGAAAAAGAACCGATATTCAAAAGTTCCATGAGGCGTTTGGATATATTTATTAGATGTTGCCCTACTAACAGTAGATTCGTGAATGTCCAGTTTGTCAGCAACCTGTTTCAAATTCAAAGGATTGAGATAGCGTACACCCTGCAAAAAGAAGGGACGCTGAAACTCAAGGACCGCCTCTGTAACCTGATATATTGTGGAACGACGTTGTTCAATAGAACGGATCAACCAAATGGCTTGATTTAATTTATCTTCGACGAATTTTTTAGTTTTTTCATCAGCAGTACTGTTTTTTTGCAAGATGGAAGCATAGGTCTTGTTGATCGCCAGTCTAGGACTAGTATTTTCGTTAACTTGAATAACAAACTCACCATCAACAAGTTCAACAATAACGTCAGGTATTATATACCTGATCTCGTCGTCTCCTCCATAAGAGGCTCCGGGCTTGGGATTTAAACTTTTTATCAAGTCGGCATATTCCTGAACCTTGATTATAGGTAAATCAAGCTCCTGGGCAACCCTATTTAAACTACCTGCCGCTATCTGTTCTAAATGATTCTCGACTATCTTATATACCAAAGGGTCCTGAATATCCCGTTGCTTTAGCTGAATAATCAGACACTCCTCCAGATTTCTGGCTGCTACTCCCGCAGGATCAAAGCCTTGAATTATTTTTAAAACTTCTTCAATCTTCTTCTCCGACACGGCTAAGTCGGTTGCAGCCTGCTCTACACTAACAGTTAAATACCCGGCAGAATTGATATTACCGATTAGATATTCAGCAATACGCCTCTGGTCATTACTTAATTTTAGAACTCCTAATTGTAAATAAAGATAATCTTCTAAACTTCGGCCTTTAGTAACCGTATTCTCAATAGTAAGTTGTAGATTATCTTCCTTAGTTTCTTTAGGCTCACTAGGACCTCTGTACTCGTTGGCGCTTTGCAGATAGTCCTCCCAGTTAATCTCCTGTTTTTTTTCCTGAAGCTCAGGGATGACAGGAACTTCTTGCACCTCTATTAAAGGATTCTCTGTAAGCACCTGGTTTATATATTGACTCAATTCAAAAGCAGGAAGCTGAAGAATCTCAATAGCCTGACGAAGTTCAGGGGTCATTATTAGTTTTTGCTTCTGCTCTAAGCGTAAATCAAATCCTATATCGATTCGTCTCATCTGTTTTTCCCCCAGCGCTTTCTGTTTTCTGAGACATCCGTAGTTCCTATTAGTAACAATATTATAGCATAAATAGAACAATTGTCTTCAGCCAGAAGTAACGACTTGGAAAACCCTAATCTTATTGTAAACAAAGTAGAATTTTATATCCAAAAAAGAAAAAAGCACATGTCTATCATGTGCTTAGTAAAATAATAAACTTATGCTTCCTCAATAGCACCTGTTGGGCAGGTACCAGCACAAGCTCCGCAATCAATGCATTGGTCCGCATTAATTACAAATATTCCGTCACCTGCAGAAATAGCTTCAGTTGGGCATTCACCTTCACAAGCCCCGCAGGAAATACAGGAATCTGTAATCTTAAAAGCCATGATGTTCACCTCCCATGCAGATGTTATTCTACAATAACCTTTTCAATTAGACAGTATATAAGAAATTTTGCGATTTGCCTATACTAATTTTTATTATTATAAAAAACTTTATATTATGCCTGTACTATTCTTAATATTTTTTTGATGATATAGCCAGTCTTGGTTATTTACATACCAATCTATAGTTTTCCATATTCCGTCCTCAAAAGTATAAGAAGGAGACCAACCTAATTCCCTGGTTATCTTAGTATTATCTATGGCATAGCGCCTGTCATGGCCTGGCCTATCAGCCACAAAAGTTATCAATTTTTCATCTTTTCCCAGTACATTTAGGATAAGCTTTACGATTTCTATATTCTCTTTTTCATTATTACCGCCAATATTATATATTTCTCCGTCCTTACCCTTATGTAGCACAGCAGAGATGGCTCTACAGTGATCCTTCACATATAACCAATCACGAATTTGCTTCCCATCCCCATACACCGGTAAGGGTTTCCCTGCCAGGGCATTACCAATCATCAAAGGAATCAACTTTTCCGGATACTGATAAGGGCCATAATTGTTGGAGCACCGAGTTATGTTTACCGGAAGCCCAAAGGTCTCATGATACGCCCTTACCATTAAATCAGCAGCCGCCTTAGAAGCTGAATAAGGACTGTTAGGCGCCAAATTAGTCTCCTCGGTGAATAATCCTTCCTTACCCAATTCACCATATACCTCATCCGTAGATACTTGGATAAACTTAACCCCGTCTCTGTATTCCCGGCTGTACTTATTGCCCGGCTCAGTTTTCCAATGAGCCGTGGCGGTATCCAATAAAGCTTGAGTACCAAGTACATTAGTTTTTAAAAAAATCTCGGGGTCTTCAATGCTTCTATCAACGTGAGACTCGGCAGCAAAGTTAATGACAACATCTATATCATATTTATTAAATATCACATCAAGTAACTCTCTATCGCAAATATCACCCTTTATAAAATGATACCTTTCATCATCAGCAATGTCTTTCAAGTTCTCTAAATTACCGGCATAAGTTAATAAATCCAAATTAATAATCTTATAATCATAGGTCGATAACATATATCTAATAAAATTTGAACCAATAAAACCCGCTCCGCCAGTTACAAGAATATTCATCCTGTCACCCCTTTGATAGCTATAGAATCTCTTCCGCGATGGTTAGCAAATATTGCCCATATTCTGTTTTTTCATATTCCTTGCCCATCATAAGCAACTGTTCTCGTGTAATCCAATTATTCCTGTAGGCAATCTCTTCAAGACATCCTATGAATAGACCTGTCCTTTTCTGCATGGTACTAACAAAATTTGCGGCATTAGCAAGACCATCATATGTTCCTGTATCCAGCCAGGCGAATCCTCTGCCTAGTAATTCTACTTTTAGTTTTCCTTCTTTTAAGAATTCTCTGTTCAAATCAGTAATCTCTAATTCCCCTCGGGCGGAAGGTTTTAACTTCATAGCCCTTTCAACAACGCTGTTATCATAATAATATAGCCCGGGTACTGCATAGTTGGATTTAGGCTTCTTCGGTTTCTCTTCTATTGATAAGACATTAAAATCTTTATCAAATTCTACAACCCCAAACTCCCTTGGATCGGGCAGGTAATAGCCAAAAACCATAGCTCCATCCTTTATCTTAGTAGCTTTAAGCAGCTTTGGTACGAACCCTTGTCCATAAAATACGTTATCACCAAGAATAAGACAGACACTCTCATCTCCAATAAAGTCACGCCCAACTATAAAAGCATCGGCAAGCCCCCTCGGTTTTTCTTGAATCTTGTATGCAAACTGCATACCCAGCCGTGAACCGTCACCTAGTAAGTTCTTGTATAGGTCAATATATTCGGGATTTGAAATAATAAGGACTTCCCGGATTCGGGATAACATAAGTACAGATATGGGATAGTAGATCATAGGCTTATCGTATATTGGCAGCAATTGTTTACTTACACCTTTTGTAATTGGGTACAATCTTGAACCAGAGCCACCTGCTAGAATTATTCCTCTCATCTTGCACCTCGTTAGTTCATTAGTTCATTTGTAATCGGTTGTAATCGGTTTTCATGCCAGTAACCTACTATTCATCATTAAAATATTCTCTAATGAATTTGATTTCGTTTTCACGAAAAGGATTTTCCCTTTCCGGATGCCACATTTGCAAAAATATTTTCAAACGATTATGCTCCATGGCTTCTATAATCCCATCATCACTTACTACCGAAGGAATGAACACATCCCCTGTCTCTTTGAAACCGTAATTGTGATAAGAATTTACTTGCTGTAATTCTTTTAAAGAATCATAGTATTTCGATTTTTCATTAACTTGAATTCCATGCCTTTTCCCTGCGTGACCCTCTACTTTTTCTAAAGTCAGGCCAAAAAAGTTGCCAATTAACTGCATACCTCTGCAGATGCCCAGAACCGGTATGTTTTCTTGCAGGGCATATTCGATTAATCTCTCTTCTAAGAAATCCCTTGTCTTGTCAATCCCTTTGCCAGAATAGAAACTTAAATCATTACCACCGCTGAATATGATGCCGGCAATATTTAACTCCTGAAAATAAATCCTAAGGTCATAATGGCTGGGTAAAGGAATAGGCAATAAGTCCGCGGCTCTTAAAAACGCCGCCCACTTTACATCCAGGCAATCCCTAATCTCATAATAGTCGCTATTTGCAATAATTCTCTGGGTTATTAAGACCTTTTTCATTTGATGTACCTTATCCTTTTATTTAAACAATCTATCTCTAAGGCTGTAGAGCTGGAACATTGACGATAATAATTTTCACCAACGCCTATGATAGCTGGGATTCCCAGCTCTGCACATCTTATGGCCATGTGGGAATTGGCTCCGCCAAACTGTGTTATCAAGCCGCCAATAGCTTTACTAAATAGAAAATCATATCCCGGATCCGCTGAGCGGATCAGAACAATCTTCCCTTTTACTTCAGTATTATGTATCTCCTCTTCTTTTACAATCTCGGCTCTTATGCCCTTTAATGTAATAAAATTTGGCTCTTCTTCTAACAAATAATATTTATAAACATCTTCTGATTTAGTTATAAGGCTAGGAAGTTTAATGGCTTTTGTATATTGGTAGAATGCTTTATTCTTTTGGATATCTTCCAGGAAAATATCCTTGACATCTCTATGGTCTAAAGTTGAATACAATTCTTT
>MTKW01007584.1_pt1 | contig 47501 bp, 41 predicted proteins | sample 1042761 | NCBI WGS metagenome assembly MTKW01 (sample SAMN06205366, study PRJNA360243) | anaerobic digester metagenome | biome: Wastewater treatment plant; feature: Anaerobic digester sludge; material: sludge; isolation source: anaerobic digester fed with sludge from wastewater treatment plant ... | reverse complement strand
CAACAGCACCGGCAACAACAACAGCACCGGCAACAACAACAGCACCGGCAACAGCTCCTCCGGCTAAACCGACACAGCTGGTCTTTCGCTCATCCAAACACCGGGAAAGAGAGAAAACAAGCCAGGTTCCACCTATCACACTGCCCCCGGTAGTTCCCGAAGAACCGATTGAAGGAACACCCGAAGCGGAAGCAATCGAGAAAGCAGTAATTATCGACAAGATCGAGAAGAAGGCATCGCTGCTGCAGGAACTTATTACCCCGGCACCTCTCCAACCCCGTCAACAACCGCAGCAGGCAAAGAACAACCAGCAACAACAACCAGCTCCCCAGCAGAAGGAACCCGCCTACGAGTTTGACGGGATATTGAATGCCTCTGGCGTACTGGAGATCATGAGCGACGGTTATGGCTTCCTCCGTTCATCCGATTACAACTACATGTCCTCACCCGACGACATCTATGTCTCCCAATCGCAGATCCGGCTATTCGGACTGAAGACGGGCGATGTGGTGGAGGGCCCGATACGTCCACCCAAAGAGGGGGAAAAATTCTTTCCCCTGGTCAAGGTAGACAAGATCAACGGCCGCAAACCGGAAGAGGTGCGCGACCGCGTACCTTTCGATCACCTGAAACCGCTTTTCCCCAATGAGAAGTTCAACCTCACGAAAGGGTACAACGACAATCTCTCGTGCAGGATCGTAGATCTCTTCTCGCCCATCGGCAAGGGACAGCGTGGATTGATCGTGGCACAGCCAAAAACGGGAAAGACTATGCTGCTCAAGGATATCGCCAACGCCATTGCGGCCAACCACCCCGAGGTTTATATGATCATCCTGCTTATCGACGAACGTCCCGAGGAGGTTACCGACATGGAGCGCAGCGTCAACGCGGAAGTGATAGCCTCCACGTTCGACGAACCGGCAGAACGCCATGTCAAGATTGCCGATATCGTTCTTAACAAGGCACGCCGACTGGTGGAGTGCGGACACGACGTAGTGATCCTGCTCGACTCCATCACACGTCTTGCCCGGGCCTACAACACGGTGCAGCCGGCATCTGGAAAGGTGTTGTCGGGAGGTGTGGACGCCAATGCGCTGCAAAAACCGAAACGGTTCTTCGGAGCGGCAAGAAATATCGAGAACGGCGGATCGTTGACCATCATCGCCACAGCCCTTACCGATACCGGATCGAAGATGGACGATGTCATTTTCGAGGAGTTCAAGGGAACCGGCAATATGGAACTCCAGCTCGACAGGAAATTGTCCAACAAACGGATATTCCCGGCTGTAGACATCATGGCCTCCAGTACACGTCGAGACGACCTGTTGCTTTCGGAAGAGACGCTCAACCGGATGTGGATTTTGCGCAACTTCCTCTCCGACATGAACTCGACCGAAGCGATGGAATTTCTGCTCAATCGGTTGAAAAGAACAGCCAACAACGAAGAGTTCCTGATCTCGATGAACGATTAGAGAGCAAAACAATTTTATATATGGAGGGCAGTCGATGGTTATTGGCTGCTCTCTTTTTTTGCTACCTTTGCAAAAAAGAAGTCATGAAATTCACCGGACCAGAATATGAACAGAGTGTGAAGACCATCAGCATCGACAGGGCCAACCGGCTAGGTTTGCTGATCATGGTTCCAGTTTTTGTGGGCGTAACGGCCATCCATCTCCTGTTTTGGGGTACAGATCTGCTGGACTATTTCCGCACCCCGAAACTCGCCGCGAGGTGGTTTCATGACGGGCTCGGCTTCTCCATTGTCTGCATGGTCGGAATCGGACTGCACGAACTGATTCACGGCATCACCTGGGCCCTCTTCTCTCCAAGCGGCTTCCGTTCCGTCCGCTTTGGCGTGCTGAAGGAGTGGTTCACCCCCTATTGCCACTGTACCGAGCCGCTGAAAATCAACCACTACCGGCTGGGTGCCATCATGCCGGCCATTCTCCTGGGAGTGGTGCCTATCGCTGTCGGTATCGCTGTCGGGTACTACCGGGCGACGCTGTTCGGGATCTTCTTCACCGTGGCAGCCATTGGAGATTTCATGGTGCTGCAGCTGCTCAGGGGAGAGAAACCGGACGACTATGCCCAGGATCACCCCACCGAAGCGGGCTGTTACGTTTTCAGGCGAAAGGAGTCTCCTCTTCCCTCTTCAACAAAAAATTAACGCATGAATAGAAGAATATGGGGATCGCTTCTGCACTATTGCCGGTTTTTGTCGGGAATGGCACAATTCCCGGCAAAGGGTACAGGAATGGAGGAGCTGGTTAACACCTGGCTTGAATTGACGGAGTTGACCAAATCCAACAGCACGATTTGAAGATTGGCAAGAGGTTGCGGAAAAAAATGAGGTGATAAAGAGTAAATTTTAACAACCTGCACAAATGGCTCTACATGAAATGATGAACTATTCTCAGCTGTTTCTGGAAATTTTCAACGAACTTCAACAGATTGAAGATCGTGGCCGGGTAGCCGACTATATCCCCGAGCTGGCTCACATCAATCCCGACCATTTCGGCGTTCACCTGACCACCATCGACGGACGTCAGTATGCCTTCGGCGATTCCGAAGTCAGATTCTCCATCCAGAGCATTGCCAAGGTATTTACGTTCGTGCTTGCATACTCGCGGGTAAAGAGCAATATCTGGGAACGGATGGATATGGAGCCCGCCGGCACGCCGTTCAACTCGCTGATCCAGCTGGAATATGACAGGGGCATTCCCCGCAATCCCTTTATCAACGCAGGCTCCATGGTGGTGTGCGATATCCTGGCAGACCAACTTGCCTCTCCCCGAGAGAATGTACTGGCCTTTATCCGCTCTCTCTCCAGGAACAGCACTGTCGATTACAATCCCATCGTGGCACACTCAGAGAAGAGATCGGGATTTCGCAACTATGCGCTGGTCAACCTGATGAAATCATTCGGAAACATCAGGAATGAGATCGACAAGGTGATGGATCTCTACTTCAGCATCTGCTCCTTGGAAATGAGCTGCAGGGAACTTTCAGAGTCGTTCCTGTTCCTGGCCAACAACGGTATCGTACCTCACAGCGGCGAGTCGATCTTGTCGCCCAGCCGCACCAAGCGCACCAATGCACTCATGCAGACCTGCGGATTTTACGACGAGGCGGGTCAGTTCACCTTCAAGGTGGGACTACCCGGCAAGAGCGGTGTAGGAGGTGGCATCGTGGCCGTACATCCGGGAAAATACGCCATTGCCGTATGGAGTCCTCGCCTGAACAAAAAGGGAAATTCCTACAAAGGGATGCTCTTTCTGGAGGAGTTTACAACAAGGACGAAACTCTCTATCTTTTAGAGCTGCCGAGATGGAAAAGGCAACAATAAATCTTAAATTTACCAAAATCGCATTTATGCAATTGTCTTTTTATATGAAAAGAGGTATTTTTGTGCCCTGATAAGAATTTTTATTTTTTTAAGAAAAAAAGCATGCAAATAGATCTTAAGGAACGTACTCCGCAATTAATTGCCATCATCGGGGTCTTGTCTTTGATACTGATTATCGCAGTAGTCTATATTGTGAGTAAAAACAGACAGATCACCGTCATGGAGCAGCAGTTTGCCGTTGACAAACAGGAGCTCGAGGATGAGTACGAAGCTATTTCCATGCAGTATGAAGGTTTCAAGTTCAGTGTCCAGAACGATTCACTGCTTTACAAGCTGGAAAACGAACAGGCCAAGGTGCAGCGGTTGCAGGAGCAGCTGCGGATGACCGATGCGGCCAACAAGGCCGAAATCAAGCGGCTGAAAGATGAACTGGCAACCTTGCGCAAGGTGCTCAAGTCGTATGTTCAGCAAATCGATTCACTGCACCGTCTCAATACCGAACTGCAAGCCAAGAACGAACAGATTACCCGGCAATACCAGCAAACCAGCAGGACCCTCAGTCAGGTAGCACAGGAGAAGGAGCAGTTGAGTGAGAAGGTCACCCTCGCCTCCAGGCTCGATGCAACGGGAATAACTGTAAAGGCCGTGAACGACCGGGGCAGGGAGCAGAAGCGTCTGAGCCGGAGTTCACAATTTGTCGTCTCATTCCTGCTTGCCAAGAACATAACGGCCGAACCCGGCGAAAGGACCATCTATGTCCGCATAATGACGCCAGACGGCGGGGTGCTGACCAAGAATCCGGGCAGCACATTCCCTTACGAGAACGGCAACCTGCAATACTCCATGAAACGCATTGTGGAGTATGGTGGCGAAGAGACTCCCGTAACCATGTACTGGGATATCGAGGAGTTCCTCATGCCCGGAACATACAAAGCCGATATNNCAATATCATCACCGGTATCTGCAACGATGATATTTTATCCTTATCTTCCTTGCCAACTTAAAATAAATGATTAATTTTGGGAAATAAATATCTTTTGCGAGACTGACTGTGCACGTAAACAAAAACACTACTCATATGAAAAGTTTTATCCATAAAGATTTTCTGCTGCAAACGGATGCAGCCAGGGAACTGTACCACGGACACGCAAAAAACCAGCCGATCATCGACTATCACTGTCATCTGGATCCAGCACATATCGCCAACGACAGGAAGTTCGACAACCTGGGACAGATCTGGCTCGAGGGCGACCATTACAAATGGCGCGCCATGAGAACCAACGGAGTTGATGAACGTTACTGCACAGGAAAGGATACCGGCGACTGGGAAAAATTCGAGAAATGGGCCGAAACCGTGCCATATACCATGCGCAATCCCCTCTATCACTGGACCCATCTGGAACTTAAAACGGCCTTCGGCGTGGAGGAGCTGCTGAGTCCGAAGACAGCCAGGAAAATCTACGACATCTGTACGGAAAAGCTCAGGACTCCCGAATTTTCCGCCCGTGGACTGATGAGAAGGTATAAGGTAGAGGTGGTATGCACAACCGACGATCCCATCGATACGCTTGAACACCATATCGCATTACGGGAGGAGGGTTTTGAAATCAAGGTCCTCCCTACCTGGCGGCCCGACAAGGCGATGGCCGTGGAGAAGCCGGCCGAATACAGGGCCTATATCGAAAAACTGTCCCAAATATCGGGAATCACAATCCTCAAATTCAACGATCTGATCGAGGCGCTTCGTAAACGGCACGACTTCTTTGCCTCTGTCGGGTGTAAGCTCTCCGACCACGGGATTGAGGAGTTCTACGCCGAACCCTATACCGCTGCCGAAATTGAGCAGATCTTCAACAAGGTGTACGGCGGAACCGAACTGACCGGCGAGGAGATTGTGAAGTTCAAGTCGGCCATGCTTTACGAGGGCGCGGTGATGGATTGGGAGAAAGGTTGGACCCAGCAGTTCCATTACGGCGCAATCCGCAACAACAACACCCGGTTATTCAAAAAGTTGGGACCTGACACCGGATTCGATTCTATCGGCGATTTCAACGTGGCAAAGAGCATGAGCCGCTTCTTCGACCAGCTGGACAGGAGCGACAAGCTGACCAAGACCATTCTCTACAACCTGAACCCGAAAGACAACGACATGCTGGCAACCATGATCGGCAACTTCCAGGACGGCTCCATAGCCGGAAAGATGCAGTTTGGCTCCGGCTGGTGGTTCCTCGATCAGAAAACGGGCATGGAGGCACAAATGAACTCCCTCTCGAATATGGGGTTGTTGAGCAGGTTTGTAGGTATGCTTACCGATTCGCGCAGTTTTCTCTCATATCCCCGTCATGAATATTTCCGCCGCATATTGTGCAATCTCATCGGAAATGATGTGGAGAACGGCCTCTTGCCCCGATCGGAAATGGAGTTCCTCGGACAGATGGTGGAAGACATCTCCTATCATAATGCAAAAAAATTCTTCAACTTCTGACGGATAACTGAAAATCGTGACAAGTGAATAATTAGATAAATCGGATAGACAGATGAAAAAAGTAGTGACTTTCGGGGAGATCATGCTGCGTTTAGCCACCCCAGGATATCTGCGGTTTGTTCAATCGGATCAGCTGACGGCCACTTTTGGAGGAGGCGAGGCCAATGTGGCGGTTTCGCTTGCCAATTACGGCATCCCGGTTGAGTACGTTACCCGATTGCCGCAGAACGAGATCGCCGACTGGTGCATCTCCGAGTTGCGGAAATATAATGTCGGTACCCAACAGATCATCCGCGGCGGCGACCGTGTCGGGATCTATTTCCTGGAAACTGGTGCTGTTGCACGACCATCTAAAGTTGTATACGACCGGGCTGGATCAGCGATCGCGGAGATTAAACCTGGCATGGTGAACTGGAGAGAGGTGCTGAAGGATGCCCAATGGTTCCACTGGACCGGAATCACGCCTGCCCTTTCTCAAGGAGCGGCAGATGCCTGCCTGGAGGCCATACGTGCTGCAAATGAGCTTGGCGTTACCGTCTCCTGCGACCTCAACTACCGGAAGAACCTCTGGAAATATGGGAAAACGGCTGCAGAGGTGATGCCGGAACTGGTGAGCGGCTGCGATATCATCCTCGGCAACGAGGAGGATGCGGAGAAGGTGTTCGGCATCAAGCCTGAAGGATTTCAGGCGGAGCATACCGGCGGCGAGGTGGATGCAGCCGAGTTCGAGTCGGTCTGCCGGCAACTGATGAGACGTTTTCCGAGAGCCAAAAAGGTGATCATCACGTTGCGAGGCTCCATCAACGCCAACCACAACACCTGGGGCGGATGTCTCTATTCCGACAAACTGTATCAATCACGCCGTTACGACATAACCCATATCGTGGACAGGGTTGGCGGGGGTGATTCGTTTATGGGAGGGTTGATCTACGGATTGATTACCTATCCGCAGGACGACCAGCGGGCACTCGATTTCGCAGTAGCCGCATCCTGTCTGAAACACACCATCTACGGCGATTTCAACCTGGTAACGGTCAAGGAGGTGGAGAGCCTGATGAAGGGTGATGGCAGTGGACGGGTAATAAGATAGTAGGAACAGAACAGCATAACAGCAATATGGCAAGATTTTCAAGAATAGAGGTGTACCGGGCCATGATGGACACAGGTATTGTTCCTGTCTTTTATCATGCCGATACCGAGATTGCGAAACAGGTGGTAAAGGCCTGTTATGAAGGAGGAATCCGGGTATTTGAATTCACCAATCGTGGCGACTTTGCACAGGAGGTATTTGCCGAACTGGTCAAGTGGGCAAGGAGAGAGTGCCCCGGGATGATCCTGGGAATAGGATCGATTGTGGATGCCCCTACGGCAGCCCTCTATATTCAACTGGGTGCAAACTTCGTTGTGGGGCCGCTGTTGAATCCCGACATCTTCAAGGTATGTAACCGGAGGCAAATCGCCTATTCACCGGGTTGTGCAACAACTACCGAGATCGGATATGCCCAGGAGCTTGGGGCCGAGATCGTGAAGCTCTTTCCGGGAGGCGATGTAGGTGGTCCATCCTTTGTAAAGAATATCAAGGGACCGATGCCATGGTCGAAGATCATGGTCACCGGCGGTGTTTCCCCCAGCGAGGAGAGCCTGTCGGCCTGGTTCAAGGCGGGGGTAACCTGTGTGGGCATGGGCTCAAACCTCTTCCCCAAAGAGGTCCTGGCCAACCGTGAATGGGGAAAGATAACCGAACTGTGCCGACTCTGCATCTCGGTCATCGCCAAATTTAAACAGTCATAGAACCCTAAAACAAATTAACATATGATTCACGAAAAACAACAAGCCGGAAAAATGACAAGTTTCCGATGGACCATCGTTGTCATGCTCTTTTTTGCAACGACAATCAACTATCTCGACCGACAGGTATTGTCGCTTACCTGGGATGAATTTATCAAACCCGAGTTTCATTGGAATGAGTCGCATTACGGCACCATTACTTCATTCTTTTCCATTTTTTATGCCATCTGCATGCTTTTCGCAGGTCGTTTCGTTGAGTGGATGGGAACCAAGAGAGGATTTCTCTGGGCGATAGGCGTATGGAGTGTCGGAGCCTGTCTGCACGCCGTCTGCGGAGTCATCACACAACATTATGTAGGTCTGCACAGTGCGGCCGAACTGGCAGCAGCCACCGGCGACGTGGCCGTCGTGATCGCCACGATAAGCATGTGGAGTTTTCTCGTAGCACGCGGAATTCTGGCGTTGGGTGAAGCCGGGAACTTCCCAGCCGCCATCAAGGCAACAGCCGAATATTTCCCCAAAAAAGACCGGGCCTATGCAACCTCGATCTTTAATGCCGGGGCGTCGATCGGCGCGCTCTTTGCCCCCCTTACCATTCCTCCGCTGGCCAAGCATTTTGGCTGGGAGATGGCTTTTATCATCATCGGAGCGCTGGGATTCATCTGGATGGGCTTCTGGGTATTCCTTTACGACAAGCCGGCCAAGAGCAAACGTGTGAATGCGCTTGAACTGGAATATATCGAGCAGGACAAACGGGAGAAAACGGAAGAGGAGAATAAGAAGAACGAAGAGAAGATGCCTTTCTGGAAATGTTTCTCCTATAAACAGACCTGGGCCTTTGCGGTAGGCAAATTCATGACCGACGGCGTCTGGTGGTTCTTCCTGTTCTGGACACCCTCCTACCTCAACATGCAGTTTAACATCAAGACATCCGAAGGCCTTGGTATGGCATTGATCTTCACCCTCTATGCCATTGTCACCGTCCTATCCATATTCGGCGGGAAATTGCCAACCATCTTTATCAATCGGAGCGGACAAAATCCATACGCTGCCCGGATGAAAGCCATGCTTATCTTTGCCTTCTTCCCGCTGGCAGTTCTGCTTGCCCAACCTCTCGGAATGGAGTTCGCACACCTTGGCAGGAATGCGGCCTGGATACCCGTGTTGCTGATCTCCATCGGCTGCGCCGCTCACCAGGCCTGGAGTGCCAACCTCTTCTCGACCATCGGCGACATGTTCCCGCAGGGAGCCATTGCAACCGTCACCGGAATTGGCGGCATGGCGGGCGGGATCGGATCGATGATCCTCCAGAAAGGAGCAGGTAACCTGTTCGTATATGCAGGTGAGACAAACATGACCTTCCTCAATTTCGAAGGAAAACCGGCCGGCTACTTCATTATCTTCTGCATCTGCGCGGTAGCTTACCTGATCGGATGGTGCATCATGAAGGCTCTGGTTCCCAAATACAAACTGATTACCGACTGATATCGGTCCCTGTGTAAACATTCAACCCCGTCAGCTCTCTCCTGGCGGGGTTTTCTTTTCCTTAACTGCGGTTTACATCCCCGCGCCTGAACGAGAAGTAGATTCCAGCCAGGCTGATCAGGGCAAAAGTTACAAATCCCCACTTCATGGCTGTGAGAAAAATGGCATCATCCACCTCGGTCACCGCATGGTTTCCGAAATAGAACGCAAAGAAGAAGGTAACGATGGTCATCCCCGCAATCTGTCCGAAAATGCGCATCGACGAGGCAGTGCCCGAGGCCTGGCCGTACCGGCTCCTGTCCACCGAGCTCATGATGGTATTCATATTGGGCGAAGAGAAGAAGGCAAAGCCGAGACCTTCCCATATCAATACCAGCACAATCAGCCACAATGGTGTTTCCGCCGTAAAAAAAGAGATTGCGAACAACCCGACAGAACAGATTGCCATACCCGCTGTTGCAAAGTAGCGCGGCTGAATCCTGTCGGAAAGGCGTCCTACCACAGGCGAGAAGAGCGCCATCACAACCGGTTGGGCAATGATGACTGCTCCAGCGTCACGGGGAGAGAGCCCCTGAACCTTTTGGAGGTAGAGACTCAGGAAGAGGACAATGCCTGAGGTGGCCGTATAGTTGATCAGGGCAGCCACATTTGAAAAGCAGAACAGCTTGTTCCGCATAAAGAGATCTGTCTCGAACATCGGCGACGGTACACGTGTCTCGATCATCCAGAAGAGAAAGAGCATCACAATGCCTACGCCCGTAAGGATCCAGCCAGAAGTTGAAGGAATCTGTGATGATCCGTAGACCAATGCAACCAGCCCAGTCATGAAGACGGCCATTCCCGGAAAGTCGATCCGGCTACCGTTGCCACGCCCAATCTCCTCCTCTGCCAGAAAAGCGAAGGCGATGACTGTTGAAAAGATGCCCAGCACGGCTGCCACAAAGAAGAGGGAGTGCCAACCCAAAAGTTGCGTAAGGAACCCGCCAATAAACGGACCGGTTGCCAGTCCCGCATAAACCGACGAGACCGAAATCCCGATTACCTGTCCCCTGTTCCGTGCGGGAAAGTTAGCCACCAGGATTGCCTGTCCGGTCGTACTGGTGAAAGCAGACCCGATGCCTTGCACGAACCGTGCGACGATAAGCCAGGTGCCCGAGGGAGAGACGGCACACGCGAGTGATGCCAATGTAAAGAGAATCAGTCCCAGCTTAAAGAGCTTGACGTTGCCCGAAACGTCGCCCAGCTTGCCTACCGGCAGGAGGAACATGCCTGTTGCCACCAGAAAGGCGGTGATGATCCAACTGAGCGAAACGGCATCAAGCGAAAAACTGGCCTCGATTGCCGGCAGGGCAATATTTATCGACGAAATTAAAAACGTTCCCATGAACGAAGTTATGGAAACGGTAATCAGCGTGGTGAATTGCTTCTTCGACCAGGTCATCTCTTCACTTCTCCGCCTTATACCACCCCGAATAGATCAGGTAGTTGGAGGCAATCTTCTGATTGATCTCCTTCGACTGCTCGGGATCCACCTTCTTCACAAACTTGGCCGGGACACCCGCATAGATACTTCCCGGCTCAACCTGCGTACCTCCCAGTACGAGTGCTCCGGCCGCCACGATAGCCCCCTCGCCCACCACGGCATGATCGAGCACGATGGCTCCCATCCCGATCAGGGCACCATTTTCAATTTTTGCGCCATGGATGACAGCATTGTGGCCTACCGACACATCGTCTCCCAGAATGGAAACCGATTTCTCATAAAGGGTATGAATCACTGCTCCATCCTGTACATTTACACGATCTCCCAGGCGGATGGAGTTGACGTCGCCTCGCAGTACGGCTCCATACCAGATACTGCAATCCTTGCCGATCACGACGTCGCCGATAACCACTGCTGTTTCAGCCAGAAAAGTATTGTCGCCAATTTCGGGAGTGAACCCGCGAACCGATTTTACTATTGCCATACCTGTTTCATATACCGTTCCCCCTTTGCGGGCTATAACCTCAAGTCCGCAACAGCAGAGACTAGCCTCACTAACACCCTACTGCGACTTAACTTTAAGCTCACGTCCGCAACAGGGGAACCGAAATCATCGTTTAAAATTAAATGGGTCGGGTTTTCTCCCTCAACCACTCTTTTTCTGTTTTGTTTAAGTGCTTCTTCAATTTATTGTAGACCATCTCGTGGTATGCATTGAGCCATCCGATCTCGTTCTTCGTCAGCAACTTCCTGACAATTGGCCTGGTATCGATAGGGCAGAGTGTGATGGTTTCGAAATTGTAAAAATTACCGAAATCCTCCGTCTTCCTGTACTCCCGTGTGACGACCAGGTTCTCGATCCGGATGCCGTACTGGTTAGCCCGATAGATGCCCGGTTCATTCGATGTAACCATCCCTGGCTTCAACAGTGTGGGATTCTCTTCCAAGCGGATGTTCTGTGGACCTTCGTGCACATTCAGAAAATGTCCGATGCCGTGCCCGGTACCGTGCCAATAGGTCTGGCAGTTGTCCCACAACGCCTTGCGTGCCAGGATATCGAGTTGCGAACCTCGGGTGCCTTCGGGATAGATGGCCGTTGCAATGGCGATATGTCCTTTCAGCACATTGGTATAATCCTCCTTCATCTGTCTGGTGAGCTTGCCCACGGCCACCGTGCGGGTGATATCGGTTGTACCGTCCATATACTGCCCGCCTGAATCGATCAACAGCAGACCTTCGGGCTTGACCTTCAGACAGGTGTCGGGATGAGCATGATAGTGGATAACTGCTCCGTTGCCGGCATATCCGGCAATGGTGGAGAAGCTTTCACCTACGAACAGCTCCTGCTGCGAACGGAATTCACGCAGTTTCTCCTCTACCGTCACCTCCGTTACAACACCTTCTGCCACCGCCTTCTCGAGCCACATGAAAAACTTCACCAGGGCTACCCCATCCTTGATCATGGCGTTGCGGAAACCGTCGAGTTCGGTCCCGTTCTTGACAGCCTTCATCAGATCTACTGGTGAAGGAACGTCAACGATCCGGCACGATGCCGGAATGGTCTGGTACAACTTGTAATTGATCTTGCTGCCGGTAATGCAGATGGTGCTCTTTTCCGGAAGATTGGCCACATAGTTGAAAACCTGTCCGTAATCATCGATCTTCACGCCTTGCTTCAACAGTGCACTTTTTGTAAAGTGATCCAGTTTAGCTTCATCCACAAAAAGGACGCTCTCCTTTTTCGAGACATAGCCGTATGCTACCGCTACCGGGTTATAATCGACATCACTGCCTCGCATGTTGAAAATCCAGGCCAGGGCATCCAGCGAGACAACTATCAATCCGTCGGCATCCAGCCGATCGAGCTCGCCAAGGATCCTTTCGATCTTGCTTTTGGTAGATTCCCCGGTGATCTCATCCGACAGGAGAAAAATCTTGTTCGCCGCTATTTCGGGGCGATCTTTCCATATAGCAGCAAACGGATCCAGCGTGGTCTCGAGCCGTATTCCCCTGGCATCCAGCACACTCTTCAGGGATTTGGCATCGGAAGCGGCATAGACCAGTCCGTCAATTCCCACGGTACCTCCGCTACCCACCTGTTCAACAACCCAGTCAGTCATGTCTGGTGTCCCAGGCTGCCCCATCTTGAAGAGATCAAAACCGGAACCTTCCAGTTCAGCTTCAGCCTGAAGGAAATATCTGGAATCTGTCCAGACCCCTGCCCTCTTCCTGGTTACGACGGCGGTTCCTGCAGAACCGGTAAATCCGCTTATCCATTTGCGCGACTCCCACTTTTTAGGTGGATACTCACTCAGGTGCGCATCAGTGCTGGGGACAATGAATGCATCCAGCTTTGCTGTCTCCATAAAAGCCCTTATGGCTGCTAATCTTTCGGGAACGGTTGTCTTGCTCATGATAGCTCTTTTTTTGTTTTATAAACCGCAAATTTAACAAATTGTTCTTACATTTGACACCATTAACAAAACGAATCCTTTATGCAAATCACCATCAAACTTAAAAAGATGCGTTTTTACGCTTACCACGGTCTGCTCCCGCAAGAGAGAATTACCGGCAACAATTTTGTTGTGGAGATAATCTTTACGGCAGATGTTGCCCGCTCCCTGGAGAGCGACAACGTGGACGACACCATCAACTATGCTGCCGTCTACAACCTGGTAAAGGCTGAAATGGCCAAGCCAAGCCGGTTGCTGGAACATGTTGCCGGGCGGATATTTTCCAAAATAAAAGCCAGTTTTCCTGAAATCACCTCGCTCAAGGTGGCCCTTGCAAAACTCAATCCCCCTGTAGGCGGCGAGGTGGATGCCTCCGAGGTGATCATTACGGACAACGGGCACCCGCAGTTGTAAAAAACCATAAATCCTCCTTCCAAAATCTCAAATCCTGAATGATTTATTATCTTTGCAGAAATTTTCGATAAGCGATGAGCGATGAGACGAGACAACCCGGATTGCCTGACAAGCAGTTGGTGTTACGTACCGACAACCTGGTAAAGAAATACGGTAAAAGGACAGTGGTAAGCCACGTTTCCATCCATCTGGAACAGGGTGAGATTGTCGGTTTGCTGGGCCCTAATGGTGCAGGAAAGACCACCACCTTTTATATGACCGTGGGACTGATTGTGCCCAATGAGGGGAGCATCTACCTGGGCGATCAGGATATAACCCGCTTTCCGGTCTACAAGCGGGCACAGCACGGCATCGGCTACCTGGCACAGGAGGCATCCATTTTCCGGAAGATGTCGGTGGAGGACAATATCAAGTCGGTATTGGAATTTACCGACAAGACTCCCGACGAGCGAAAGAAGAAACTGGAGGAGCTTATCGCCGAGTTCGGACTGGAAAAAGTGCGGAAAAACCAGGGGGACCGGCTCTCGGGGGGTGAACGTCGAAGGGCCGAAATCGCCCGCTGCCTGGCGATCGACCCCAAGTTCATCATGCTGGACGAACCCTTTGCAGGAGTTGATCCGATTGCCGTACAGGATATCCAGTCGATTGTAGCACAACTGAAATATAGAAATATCGGCATCCTGATTACCGACCACAATGTGGACGAAACGTTAAGCATCACCGACAGGGCCTACCTGCTCTTCGAGGGGAGGGTGTTGTTCCAGGGAACGGCTGAAGAGCTGGCCGACAATCCAGTGGTGAGGGAGAAGTACCTGGGTCGCGATTTTGAGTTGCGTCGTAAAAAATTTGAACTGTCGGTATGAGCAGGCTCCTTGCCATAGATTACGGAAAGAAGCGCACGGGCATTGCGGTGAGCGACCCGTTACAACTTATTGCCAATGGCTTGACAACAGTGAGTACAGCCGGACTCTTCGATTTTCTGCACAACTATTTTCAGAAGGAGAAGGTTGAACGGGTAATCATTGGCCTGCCCCGCCAAATGAACTACGAAGCTTCGGAGACCCTTCCGGAGATCGAACGGATTGCCGACCGGCTAAGAAAGCGCTATCCGGAGATCGAAGTGATCTGCTACGACGAACGGTTCACCTCAAAGATGGCTCAACAAAGCATGATAGAGGGTGGAGTGAAACGGAAAGACCGGAGGAACAAGGCGTTGATCGACGAGATCAGCGCCACCATCATCTTGCAGGGATATATGGAGAGCCGGGCATATAATGAAGAGAAAGAGAGAAGAATAAACCCATAAGTTCTGACAATGATATTACCCATATACATCTACGGACAACCCGTATTGAGAAAGGTGGCCAAGCCGATTGACACCGCAAACTATCCTAACCTGAAGGAGCTGATCGAGAACATGTACGAAACGATGTACAATGCCGATGGTATTGGACTGGCAGGTCCCCAGGTAGGCCTGGAAGACCGTATTTTCGTAGTCGACCTCGAACCGCTTGCAGACAGTGAACACCCTGAGTTCAAGGGATTCAAGAAGGTCTTCATCAACGCTGAAATCACCGAAAGAAGCGGTCAGCTCGAGTTGGTGGAGGAGGGATGCCTGAGCATACCGGGCATTCACGAGAAGGTGCCGCGCGAAGAGCGGATTCGCATAAAGTATCTCGATGAAGAGCTGCAGCCGCACGACGAAGTGTATACCGGCTTTATGGCCCGAGTCATCCAGCACGAATACGATCACCTCGACGGCATCATGTTCACCGACCGGATCTCACCGATGCGGAAAAGGATGGTGAAAAGCAAACTGGCCAATATGGAGAAGGGAAAGGTCAGTTGCCACTACCGGGTGAAGACGGTTTGACAACGCTACCTTTTCAACAGGCTGGCCGCCTCCTTGTCGAGAAACCAGATCAGATTGCCTGAAACCGGTTTCACCCGGGCTGCGGGGTATCTCTCTTTTACCTCCTTTCTACTCTCGACAATCTCCCTTACCTTTTCGGCCTTGGCCGAACCGGTTACCAGAAATGCCACACGCTGGGCGTGGTTGATCACCCTTCCCGACAGGCTTATCCGCTTTTGACCACTTTCGGGGTGCCTCCCCACAACACAGTAGCTGCTGTCGTTCCACAATTTTATCTCGTGCGGGAAGATCGATGCAGTATGGCCATCATCACCCAGCCCCAGGATGATCAGGTCGAACGAGGGAACTCCATCCACCATCTCTACCTCCATCCCCAGCAGCGTTGAATACCTTTCCGCCTCGGCAGCAGGATCATTCTCACCCTTGATGCGAAAAATATTCCTCTCCGGGATAGCCACACGATCGAGCAGATACTCCCTGGTCATCCTGTAATTGCTCTGCTCATCGGTGGGCGGAACGCAACGTTCATCTCCCCAAAAGAGGAAGAGACTCTTCCAGTCGATATCCTCCCCATGATACCGGGCCCAGTAATCAAACAGCGATTTCGGGGTAGATCCTCCCGACAATGCCACCGTCACTCTCTTCCGGTCCTTGAGGATCCCCTTCAGGTACTCCGTGAACGAACGGTTCAACTCCTCCCTTGTGGCAAATATTTCCAGTTGCATCGATTCAGATATTTACATTCAACAAATCCTATTCAGTTTCACAACTCACAGTAGATTCCGTCGTCCGACAGATTCTTGCAGGGGTAGCGCCAGGTCCCTGCCCCCTCGATCAGCTGGTCCGCACTCTCAGGTCCCCATGAACCGGAAGGATATCCGTAGAGGGGCGCATTGGGATCGCTGTTCCAATAGTCGAGGATAGGCTGCACAAATCTCCAGGTCAACTCTGCACCCTCTCCCGACATGTAAAGGGTATTGTCTCCGGTCATACAGTCCAGGATTAGCCGCTCGTATGCTTCGGGAATATAGTGATCCTTCAGATCGGAGTAATGGAAATCGACATTTACCGATCTCACCTCATAGCCGTTACCCGGCACCTTCATGCCGGTTTTCAGCAGGATTCCCTCATCGGGTTGAATTCGCATGATCAACTGGTTTCCGGCTTCAACGGCACCGTCTACCGACTTGAACAGTTGTGTTGGCGACGGCCTGAAATGGATAACAATCTCCGAAACCCTTGTCGGCAGCCGCTTCCCTGTTCTGATATAAAAGGGTACACCGCTCCAGCGCCAGTTGTCGATAAAGAACTTCATCGCAAAATAGGTCTCGGTGCGCGAATCCTTGTCTACACCCTCCTCATCGCGGTAACCGGCAAGGAATTTCCCCTTCACATGCGATTCGGTGTATTGCCCCCGGATAATGTTGTTGCGCAGATCCTCATCGCTTAGCGGACGCAACGAACGGAACACTTTCAGTTTCTCGTGGCGAATCTCTTCCGCTGTCACCTTTGCCGGCGGCTCCATGGCTACCAGCGATGCCACCTGAAGCAGGTGGTTCTGAACCATGTCGCGCATCGCCCCGGAGGTGTCGTAGTAACCTCCCCTACCCTCCACGCCAATACTTTCGGCAGCCGTGATCTCCACATGCTGGATATAGTTCCGGTTCCACAACGGTTCGAAGATTCCGTTTGAAAAACGGGTCACCAGCAGATTCTGGACAGTCTCCTTTCCCAGATAGTGATCGATGCGGTAGATCTGCTCCTCGCTGAAAAAATCGGTCAGCGACCTGTTCAACTCCATCGCCGATTCCAGGTCGTGTCCGAAAGGCTTTTCAATTATGATGCGGCGGAACCCCTTTTGCTGCAAGGTGAGCCCCTGTCCGTAGAGGTACTTGGGAATGATCGGGTAGAGCTGAGGCGGTGTGGAGAGATAGAAGATGTAGTTATGGTGGAGATCCAGCTTCCTGTTCAACTCCTTCAGCCTGTTTTTCACCAGTTCATAATCCTCGCTCTTCTGCGTGTCTATACTGAGATAAAAGAGCCTCTTCAGGAAGCTGTTTATCCTCTCTGCAGCTGCATTTTTAAAGTGGGAAAACTGCTTGATCCCCTCTTTCATCTTTCTCCGGAACTCGGCGTCGGTATATTTTGAACGGCTGACACCCAGCACGGCATACCCTTCGGGCAAGGAATCGTTCATATAGAGATCGAACACCGAAGGGACCAGCTTCCGGTAGGTAAGATCGCCTGAGGCACCAAATATCACCAGTGCCTGATTATCTATTTTTTTCATTGAAAAGAGTGTTTGCTACTGTGAGTAAACAAACAACCGGCTGAAAAGTTGCCTTTGTCGAGGCCCGACTCGCTACTTTCTCTTGTTGAAAAGCCACTCCATGAAATCCTTTTCATTGAATGCCGGCGTCCAGCTGTCGTGATTCACACCCGGGTACTCAATGTACTCCACGTTTACCCCGTTCCGTTTCAACACCTTGTAGGCTTCGCGGGAAAAGGCAACGGGGACAACGGTATCGGCATCGCCATGAAAAATACGCAGGTGCGTTTTGATGTCGACCCTCTCCAGCCGTCCGGTGTCCACTCCTCCGCAGATGGGGATTGCAGCGGCAAAAAGATCGGGGTAGCGGCATAGCATGTCGAATGTACCCATTCCTCCCATCGAAAGTCCGGCTATGTAGATCCGGTTCCGGTCCACCGGATAGTTCGCCAGCGCCTCGTCGAGCACCTCCTTTACCATCTTCAATGTCTTCGACATCGGCGGATCCGACGGAGTTGTTCCGGTTGCACCGGGTCGTCTGATTGGTGCCCAGAAGTCATTGGCAGGACATTGGGGGAAGATCACGAAAGCGGGATACTTCTCCCGGTTTACCGGATTGGTAAACATGTTTCCACCATGTCGAAGCTGGGCCTCATTGTCGTTGCCACGTTCACCCGCACCGTGGAGAAAAAGCACCAATGGATACTTCTTGCCCGGCATCACCGTTTCCGGAGTCAATTCCCTGTATAACAGCGTATCGTTATCACTGGAGAGATAGATCTTCTTCTGATACGCCTCCTGTTGTGCAAATGTGGCCAAAGTGGCCAGCGTCATTGTAAAAATCAGCAGTAACTGTCTCATATGGTTCAATTTTAAAACAAACGTTGCAATGCAATCCGGTCCCTTATGGTAATTTTACGTTGCTCCACACCGATTAACCCTTCGCTGGCCATCTGCATCATCACGTTGACCAGCGCGGGACGTGAAACACCAAATAGCCGTGACAACTCCTCCTTCGAGATCCTCAAATGGAATACCGGTTCACCCTTCGACTCCTTCAGAAGGTAATATCCCAATTTGGCCCGTATCGTCCGCAAGGTGGAGAGCCTCAATTTTTCCGACAGAAAAGCCACCTTGTTAGAGATGTAAGTCAGAAATGCTTTCATGAAATCTGGATACTTGCCCATCAGGAAGAGGACATTCTCCTTGGGGATCAACAACACCACACAATTGGTCTTTGCCTGTGCGGTAACCGGTGAGAGGTTATCGGTTGCAAAGAGGAATCCGGTTGCCAGGGGATTGGGAGCGCTGATCAGCTCCACTTTGACAAACTCCCCTTTTTCATCCGACATCACCGTCTCCACTTCTCCCTCTACAACAATGTAGAGCATCTCATAGACCGCTCCCTGTGTAACCAGCAGATCTCCTTTACCGTACCGCCTGACGCTGTAGCGGAGATCCTGCAGGAAATCCGTTCTCTCGTCCGCCGGAATAGAGCTGCACAACGGACATTGAAAAATGGAGGAGAAGGTACTGGCACGGGCAGGATGCTTCATACTGTTCTTAGCTTTGGGTCTTTACCCGACAAATATACCCATTTTTCACAATCCGTAATATATATTACACTCTTTTACAATTAAATTTATTTCTTTTGTATCTGAGCGGTAATCTCAAACTGAATTATCATGGGAAAACTGACACAAATCTGGAATGAGGTAAAACCCCGCGGGGGATGGAGATATCCGGCAATCATCATCTCCGGGGCATTTGTGGGGCTCTTCATCTATACTTTTTTCGCCTCCCGTGCCTACAGCTACCTTTCCGACAATCCCCGAACCTGCGTCAACTGTCACGTGATGAGTCCCTACTACGCCACCTGGACCCACAGTTCACACGCCCGGAATGTCACCTGCAACGATTGTCATGTTCCGCACAACAATGTGGTGAACAAGTATCTCTTCAAAGCCAAGGATGGCCTCCGCCACTCCGCCGTTTTTACCCTTCGGGGTGAGAAAACAGCCCTGCAAACCATTGAGGCCAGTTCAGAAGTGATCATGGAGAACTGTATCCGGTGCCATACACAGCTCAATCAGGAGTTCGTGACGACCGGAAGGATGGGTTACCGGGAGACGAGAGCAAATGGCGGAAATGCCTGCTGGGACTGTCACCGGGATGTTCCCCACACCCGAAGCCGCTCGGAAGTATCCACACCCCATTCGCATGTACCGATGCCCGATACCCGGGTACCGGACTGGTTAAGCACGGCAATCACCAACCATCAAGTGAAGTAACAAACCCCAAATATTATCACCATGAGCAACAATGAAAACAGAAAGATGAAGTCGTGGGTAGCCTGGCTTCTGTTTTTCGTTACAGTTGGCATCGTCTTCCTGCTGGGTATGCTTGCCGCATCGATCACCCAGCGAAGAGCCGAAGTGGCATCGATCCTCAACAACAAGAAGGTGAATATCACCGGTATTGAATCGCGGAACGAAATCTTCGCCCAGAATTACCCGAGGGAGTATGAATCGTGGATCAGGACCGCCGACACCACCTTTCAGAGCGAATTCAATGGAAGCAGTGTGGCGGATGTACTGGAACAACGGCCCGAGATGGTGATCCTATGGGCGGGATATGCCTTCTCGAAGGATTACGGAACACCCCGGGGCCATATGCATGCCATCGAGGATATCCACCACACGCTACGTACGGGAGCACCGCTCTCTCCGGACGAAGGACCGCAGCCGGCAACCTGCTGGACCTGTAAAAGCCCGGACGTTCCCCGTCTGATGGATTCTCTTGGAATAGCTGAATTTTACAAGGGCACATGGGCTTCGCTGGGAGATGAGGTGGTGAATCCCATCGGATGCGCCGATTGTCACGAAGCGGAGAACATGAACCTGAAAATCAGTCGCCCGGGATTGATTGAAGGGCTGAAGAACAGCGGCAGGAACATCGACAACATCCCGCAGCAGGAGATGCGTTCGCTGGCCTGCGCCCAATGTCACGTGGAGTACTATTTCACTCCCGACGGCAAATACCTGATCTTTCCCTGGCACAACGGGCTGACCGTCGAGGGTAGTGAAAGGTATTACGACAGCATCCGGTTTGCCGACTATACACACAAGCTCAGCCGGGCACCCATCATCAAGGCACAGCATCCCGATTACGAGATCTATAAGACCGGCATTCACGCTCAGCGGGGCGTTTCGTGCGCCGATTGCCATATGCCGTACATATCGGAAGGAGGGGTCAAGTACTCCAACCATCAGATAAGAAGTCCGCTGGCAAGCATCAACAGCACCTGCCAGGTCTGTCACCGTGAAAGCGAGGAGACCTTGCGCAATGCCGTCTACGAGCGCCAACGCAGTGCCAACGAAATCCGCAACCTGGTTGAGAAAGAACTTGCGGCCGCCCATATCGAGGCCAAGTTTGCCTGGGAGAGGGGGGCTACCGAAGCAGAGATGGAGGAGGCGTTGCAACTTATCCGGCAATCTCAATGGCGTTGGGACTACGCTGTGGCTTCGCACGGCGGATCGTTCCACTCGCCGGTAGAGTTCCAGCGGATTCTCGCCATGAGTCTCGACCGGGCGCATAAAGCCCGATTTGCCATTTCGAAAGTATTGGCTCAACTGGGGCATACCGGTGATGTTCCCATGCCCGACATCTCTACCAAGGAGAAGGCACAGGCCTACATCGGACTGGAGATGACGCAGGAGCGGGAAGCAAAAAAGGAGTTCGTGGAAACGGTGGTGCCCGAATGGCTGAAAAAAGCCAGAGCCAACAACCGCCTGGTCAGCAGAAATTATTGAATGAAGCCCATCGGAAAAATATGGGAGCGGCCATGGGGTTACACCGAAGGATTTATCGTGGCCGGCGGTATTGCGTTGGCAGGCATCCTGCTGCAGCTCCAGTTTGGTAATCTCGGTCCCTCCGACTACAGTTTTCCGGTAAACCTGATTGTGGGGATCCTCTTTGTGGCAGGGCTTCTTTGCTGCCACTTCCTGCTGAGAGCGAACCACGTTATACGATGGCTTTCGGGGACAACATCAACCGTGCCTGCGTTGCTCATGCTGCTGACATTTGTGGTGGTGATGGGATTGACGCCCCAGTATTCCGGAGAGCTGCCCCGGGAAGAACTGCCCGACACACTTTTCAGCCGGATCGGATGGTACCGGATGACCACCTCATGGGCATTTGTACTCCTCTGCTTTTACATCCTGACGATTCTGGGCCTGACACTGCTGAAGAAGAGCCGTGAGGTGCAATCGTGGCGACTGGCCGGCTTCTACCTCAATCACCTGGGGTTGTTTCTGGCACTACTCGCCGGTTTGCTGGGAAGCGGAGATATCCGGCGTTTCACCGTTCAGGTCAACGAAGGCGAGGTGGAGTGGCGCGACCTGCCCCTCGCCATCGAACTGGAAAGATTCGAGATCGAGGAGTATCCCCCCAGACTGGTTGTCATCGATAACCGTACGGGGAAGATCCTGCCAGTAGACCGCCCCGAATCCTATATGTTTGAAGCAACCGGCAGGTGGACAGAGCTAAACGGAAACCGCATCGAAATAGTGGAGTACCTTCCTCAGGCAGTCCCGGTAGACGACCCGGCATCGGTTACCTTTGTTCCCATGCAGATGGATGGAGCAGCCACGGCGCTGAAGGTACGGGTAATCAATCCATCGCTCGGCAAGCCGGTCGAGGGCTGGGTGAGCAACGGAAGCTACCGGTTTCCCTATCGGACGCTGCCTATCGATGAAGCCACCAGCCTGGCAATGCCCATGCAGGAAGTGAAACGGTACACTTCATGGGTAACCGTCTATACGGAGGCCGGGGAACAGAAAAAGGGTGGTATCGAAGTAAACAGGCCGCTTTCGATTGGGGGATGGACCATCTACCAGTACGGATACGACGAAAGTATGGGCAAATACTCCAGGCAAAGCGTTTTCGAACTGGTCCGCGATCCCTGGTTGCCGTTGGTCTACACCGGTATCTTCATGCTGTTGGCCGGGGCACTCTTCCTGTTTGTTGCCGGCCCCAAAAAACCGATAATCGAGAGTTGAACATGTCGTGGAATTTTTTCATATTTTTTGCTGCACCGGCGATCCTCTCCTGGGGCATAGCATCGGGGGTGGCATTGCGCAGCCATAAAAAGTGGTTAGCCACCGGATTGATGGTATTGGGACTGGGTATATTTTTCGCATTTATCCTCGGATTGTGGTTGTCGCTCGAGCGGCCACCCCTGCGGACAATGGGAGAGACCCGTTTGTGGTACTCTTTTTTCCTGCCGTTAGCAGGATTAATCACTTATCAACGGTGGGGATACCGGTGGATACTGTCGTTCAGCACCCTCCTATCGGCACTCTTTATCGTTGTAAACATCGCCCGGCCGGAGATCCACAATAAAGTGTTGATGCCTGCCCTGCAAAGCCCTTGGTTTGCGCCTCACGTGATTATCTACATCTTTTCCTACGCCATTCTTGGAGCCGTAACATTGATAGCTCTCTTCTACCTTTTCAGGGGGGAGAAGCTGCAGGAGAGGGATCGCATCATGGAGACAACCGATAACCTGGTGTATGTTGGCGTCGCATTTCTAACAATAGGCATGCTGATGGGGGCAATCTGGGCAAAAGAGGCTTGGGGACACTACTGGAGTTGGGATCCGAAGGAGACATGGGCGGCGGCCACCTGGCTGGGCTATCTGCTCTATATCCATTACCGGCTCCGGAAAAGATCGAAAGAGAGCACCTCGATGCTGATCCTTATCGGCACATTCATCCTGCTTCAGGTCTGCTGGTACGGAGTCAATTACCTCCCCTCGGCACAAGGTAGAAGCGTCCACACCTATTCGGCCCGATAACTCCTTGCCAAGCCTATCCTTCCTGACCTTCGGGCCTGCTGCTCTTCGGCGGGAAGATGGTGCTCTTCCATACAGGCGTCGCTGCAGCAGCCCTCATACTTGCTTCTGCACCCGTCACACTGGATAAAGAGCAGGTGACACCCGTCGTTATTGCAGTTGGTGTGGTTATCGCATGGGGCTCCACATTGATGGCATTTTGCAATCACATCGTCGGTAATCCGCTCGCCCATGCGCCCATCGAACACAAAATTCTTGCCCACAAACTTCAAGGGGAGATTCTGCTCCCTGGCTCTCCTGACATACTCAATCACGCCACCCTCCACGTGGAAGAGATTGGGAAACCCTTTGTGGCGCAGGTAGGCCGACGCCTTTTCACACCGGATGCCTCCGGTGCAGTACATCACGATCTTCTTATCCTTATGCTCCTTCAGCATCTCCGCAGCCATGGGCAGCTGTTCGCGGAACGTGTTGGAAGGTATCTCCAACGCATTTTCAAAATGGCCCACCTCATATTCGTAATGGTTGCGCATATCCACAAAGAGGGTATCCTCCCGGCCAATCATCCTGTTCACCTCGTCGGCCTTCAGGTACTGCCCCACGTTCGACGCATCGAAAGAGGGGTCGGTGATACCGTCCGCAACGATCTTGGGCCTAACCTTGCACTTCAGCACCCAAAACGATTTGCCGTCATCGTCGATCGCGATATTGAGCCGGATGCCGTTGAGTTCGGGCGATAGCCCGTAGAGCGTCTCTTTGAATGTGCCGAAATTATTCTCGGGCACACTAATCTGCGCATTGATCCCTTCATGGGCAATGTAGATCCGCCCGAAAACATTCAGCTCGCTGAACTTCAGGTAAACCTCGTCGCGGAAAGCTTTCGGATCTGTTATTGTGAAGTATTTATACAGGGAGACGGTGATGCGCGGCACTGTTTCTGCAAACAGCCGGGCCTTCAGTTCCCGTTTGGAAATTCGGTTGTGTAACAGTTGCATGGTGAACCCTCCTTTTGATTTTTATCATGTAAAACATAGTTGCTGCAAATGTACAGATAAAAAACGGGTTTTACAGCAATTACTCAACCATCCAGATCTCCTCGGGGTATACCACGTCGTGGAGGAAGAGCGCATGTCCGGGTGCAGATTCACCGGCAGCCCGACGATCCTTGGCTTCAATTATTTTCCTGAAGCCGGCCTCGTCTAGCTTTCCGCGTCCGGCCAACAGCAGTGTCCCTACGATGGCCCGCACCATGTTCCGCAGGAAGCGGTTGGCCGTGATGGTAAAGGTGTAGTGTGAACCCGACTGCTCCCAGAATGCCTCCCGGATATGGCAGATGTTGCTCTTCACATCGGTATGGAGCCGGCTGAAACTGGTGAACTCTTCGTACTCTTTCAACACTTCACACAGTCTGTTCATGGCATCGATATCGGGTTCGAAAAAGAGCCGAAGGGCGAGGTCGGCCAGGAAGGGATCTTTTTCCGTGGTGAGATAATATTTGTACGTACGGGATATGGCCGAGAAACGGGCATGTGCATCGGGTCTCACCTCCCTGATTGCTTGCACCGATATATCGCGGGGCAGAAAACTGTTGAGGTTTCTCACCAGCTTCGTCGCATCCAGGTCGGTTCCCGGAAGATCGAAATGAGCCACCATCTTATGGGCATGTACTCCGGCATCGGTCCTGCCCGCCCCCACCACTTCCACCGGTTCGCGCAGGATGACCGAAAGGGCATGTTGCAATGCCTCCTGCACACTCAGTCCGTTAGGCTGTATTTGCCAGCCGACGTAATTCTTACCGTTGTATGAAAGTGTAATGAAATAGCGCTTCATCCCAATATCTCATTCCGTTCTTACCGTGATGTGGAAACAGGCCTGCTTCCGCTCGTGCTTCACGTAACAGCGCTGTTGACCCTTCAGATCGAAAAGAACCTGTGCCAGTACCAGCTTCAGCCTCTCCGGCGGAACCCGATGAGTGGAATCGGGCATTACCGGGTTGAAGAGCTTCCACGATATGTCGAAGGTGGTTCCATAACGGTGTGCCGAATTCTCGCTGGCGTTGATATTTCCTCTTGTCAGCCTCGAGAGGTCCTCGTCGGTACGAAGGAGACTGCTCACGTAAAGCCTGTATAGAGGCAGCTCCTTGCTGTATAGCGAATCTCTGAAGTTCTGGGCGATATCTATGAATAGTTGTGCGGCTGAGGGGACCAGAAAGGGTATAGAGTGGGTCAGCTCGTACATCTTGTAGAGTTCCAGCTCATTCGGCAGGCGAACCAGCTCATTTGCCAGCTTCAATGTGTCGTCTCGGGAGGCCAGTGGCGAAATGCCTGCCGCCAAGGCTGCTTTCAGGTGAAGATCCTGCAGATCGTTGAACTCCCTGTTGTAGTTTCCAGTAAACCGTCTCTTCCGCTCCAGGGGGATTCCCCGGGCAGTTTTCGGCAGTTCACTCCCTTCGGCGTTTCCGCTGGTTTTGTCCCTGCCACAGCAGACGATCAGGAAAAGAGATAACAACAACACTCCCCGTCGGAAAGATCTCATGCCCGTCACGCTATCCGTTCAGCTCCCTAAGCCTGATTTTTGTCAACACCTGCTTGGTATTCAGCGGAAAGTCCCCCTCCATCATCCATGAGTAATAACTGGGTTCATCGCGCAGTACCTGTGCCACCGGCTTGCCCTTGTGCTTGCCAAAATTGAACACCTCCACTCCCTTCTCATCATAGATGATCCTGCCGGCAAAATCGACATTGTTGTTAAAACTGGAATACTCTTTCGACAGGAAGGCGATATCGTTCTGCAAATCGGGATACCGGTCGAGCTGCGATTTCAACACTTCGTAAGTGGCAATGGTATCGGCCTCCGCCGAGTGTGCATTCTCCAGCTCCTTATCGCAATAGAACCTGTAGGCCGCTTCCAGCGTACGTTGTTCCTTCTTATGAAAGATGATCTGAACATCCACGAATTTCCGCTTGCTCATATCGAAATCGATACCCGCCCTGAGAAACTCCTCGGCAAGCATCGGCACATCGAAGCGGCTGGAGTTGTAACCTGCCAGATCGCAACCCTCCAGCATCTCTGCCAACGATTTTGCCACCTGTCTGAATGTGGGGCAGTCCTTCACGTCATCGTCGGTAATGCCGTGAATAGCCGTTGCCTGGGCAGGGATGGGCATCTCGGGATTGATTAGCCGCGATTTCAGCTCCTCTTTCCCGTTAGGATAGATCTTCAGCAGTGAAATCTCCACGATCCGGTCTTTTGTAATGTTTATCCCTGTGGTCTCCAGATCGAAAAATACCAGTGGGTTTTTGAGGTTCAGTTTCATCTATCAATCGTTTAACATCATCGGCATCAGCAGCGTAAGCATATCTTCGTTCTCCTCGTTTTCGGCAGGAAGAATGATTCCGGCGCGGGAGGGGTCGGAAAGTTCGATTTTCACGTCGGCCGACGGAATATTGTTGAGCATGTCGATCAGGAATACCGCCTTGAATCCGATATTCATCACGCTTCCGTTGTACTGGCATGGAATCACCTCTTCGGCGGAGGTCAGGAAATCGATATCTTGTGCCGAGACAACAATCTTATCTTCCGAGAGTTGCAGTTTCACCAGACTGCTTGCCGGGTTTGAAAAGACGCTTACCCGCTTCAATGCGTTCAGCAATGCAAGCCTGTCGAGTGTAACATGATTGGGGTTGTTCTGCGGGATAACCGAGTTGTAGTTGGGATACCGTCCTTCAACGAAACGGCAGATCATCACAAAATTCGACATCGTGATGTAGGCGTTGTTTTCATCGAACTTCAGTTCAACCGTTCCGCTCTCTTTCGGCAGCAGGGTTCTCAGCAGGTTTGCCGGCTTCTTGGGCAGAATAAAGGATGACCTGCCATCACCTTTCACATCCTTGTGAATTACACGCACAAGCTTGTGTCCGTCCGATGCTACGAAAGTGAGGTCATCGGCGGTGATATCGAAATAGATACCGTTCATTACCGGACGGAGCTCATCATCGGCAGTGGCGAATACGGTTCTGTTGATTCCGTTGAAAAGTGTTTCGGCAGGGATATTGAGTACGATGGCCGAATCCTTCAACTCTTTCGGTTTGGGATATTCATCGCCTTTCAACCCTACAAAATTGTACTTTCCGTTGTGATAGTAGATAAATACCTCAAGTGTTTCGTCGTTCACGTCAAACGTGAGGGGCTGATCGGGGAGTTCCCTCAACGGATCCAGCAGGTTCTTGGAATTGACGGCCAAGCTTCCTGCACCCTCCGAACTGTTCACTTCTACCTTGGTCTCCAACCGGGTCTCATTGTCGGCAGCTGTAATGGTCAACACATTCCCGTCCAGTTCCAGAAGAAAACAATCCAAAATGGGCAATGTATTTTTTGAATTGATAACTCTGCTGATCGCTTGCAGATGGCTCAACAGTGTGGCACTTGATACTACAAATTTCATAGGGAGTGATTTTATTTTTTTAAAATTTGATCTTCTTATAATTTAGCAAATATACAAAATTATCCGTTCAGGAAAGTCATGACTGAGCAAATTTTCCTCGATTTGTCGATAAGCATCGATACGGAGAGAATCCCCCCACCGGTCATGTTTTCCTGTTGCGCGGGTGGTGCTCAATAATTTCCTGCCTGAGGAAGTTCCGGTCGATATGGGTATATATCTCAGTAGTCGTGATCTTTTCATGTCCCAGCATCTCCTGGATTACCCTGATATTGGCCCCCCTCTCCAGCAGATGGGTGGCAAACGAGTGTCGGAATACGTGCGGGCTGATCTCCTTCTTGATGCCGGCCGCCTCTGCATACTGCCTGATGTAGTAAAAGACCGTCACGCGAGAGATCGCACTTCCTCTTGAACTTAAAAAGAGAACATCCTCATACCCCCTCTTCACCGTTTGCCGACTGCGATGCAACAGGTAGTTGTTGATTTTCAGGATGGCCGTCTCAGAAATAGGGACCAGCCGCTGCTTGCTCCCCTTCCCCTGCACGCGAATAAATCCCTCATCGAAGAAGAGGTCTGAAAACCTCAGGTTTGTCAGCTCCGACACACGCAGGCCACAACTGTAGAGTGTCTCGATAATGGCATAATTGCGGGTACCTTCGGCAGTAGAGAGATCGATCTGGGAGAGGATGGCGTCGATCTCTTCAACCGACAGCACCACCGGCAGTTTCAATCCCACCTTGGGACTCTCCAGTAATTGGCTAGGATCCTCCTCGATATAACCATCCAGCATCAAAAACTGAAAAAATGATTTGACACCCGACAGGATACGGGCCACAGAACGGGCCTTTATACCTGTATCGTACAACCCGGCCAGAAACTCCTCCAGGTGTTGGAAGCTGATTTCGGAAAGGGAAAGATTCCGGCTTTCGGCAAAATCGAGCAGCTTCTGCAAGTCGGCCATGTAGGCATCGATGGTATTTGAAGACAACCCTTTCTCCAGAAGCAGGTAACGCTTGTATTTTCCAACAGGTGAGTTTCGCTGCATCACTTACCGTTCTCCATTTTTCTGACCATCTCCCTCGCCTCATCAATATAGCTGCCGATGCGTTCGGTCACTCGCCACTTCTCCTCGTCGCCGACCGGCTCCTTGCGTTCCAGTCGACGCAATCGTTCAGACAACAGCTCGTCGCCAATTATCATAAAGAGCGGAAGAATCTTGTGGGCGATATGTGCCACACTATCCTGATCGTTGTTCCTGATGGAGCTTTTCAATTGTTCCAGGCTATTTCCGGTGTCGACAACAAAGGTCCTGAGTATCAGCAGGAGGCTCTCGGGATCATCCTTTACCTCCTTGAACAACATCTCAATGCCTGCAGGTTTCTCCCCTTTCATATTCCTGCTCGCAGACTCGCCATTCAAGTATCTGTCGATTACCGAGAAGAGTTGAGCGGAGGTAAACGGCTTGTTCAGGAAATCGGTGAAGCCGGACTGTCTGAAATCGGCAGACGAGAGATCCGACCGGGCAGAGAGCGCTATGATCGGAGCCGACTTCAACCGGTCCACTCCCGACTCGCGGATCTTCTTCACCAGCATGAACCCACTTAAATGGGGCATCTGGATATCCATAAAGATCAGATCGAAAAGCTGGCTCTTCACGATCTCCAGCACCCTGAAGGGATCGACTTCGGTAACAACATTGATCCTCTTCAACCGGAGCATTCCAGACATCATCGTCAACTGGACCGGATCATCATCCACTACCAGCACCGAAATAGCCTCCTTCTCCGCATCGGGATCACCCTCATCCTGAACCGGCTCCTTCATCCGGGTAGGCTCGAGGGGTATAATCACGTCAAACTGCGAACCTGCCCCCTTTTCCGACTGCAGGTTGACCTCGCCTCCCAACTCCTCTACCAGTCCCCTGGTTATGGCCAGACCGAGACCGCTGCCCTCAACATGCTGGTCGATCCTCTCCGGCCTGATCTGCGTGAATTCCTGAAAGATGTACTCCTGGTAGTCCTTATCGATTCCCGGTCCGGTATCCTTCACCGAGAACTCCAGGATTCTCCGGTCGCCTCTTGATGGCGATCCGGCCACTACCTCCACCCTTCCCTCTACCGTATATTTAATTGCGTTGGAGATCAGGTTGGAGCAGATCTCTCTCAGCATGAACGGATCGCTAAAAACATCGAGATCTTCGGGCACCCTGTTTGTCGCGACATACTCCAGCTGCTTTTTCTCAGCAAGCGGCTTGAAGCTCAACAGTGTCGCTTCAACCAGATCGTGGAGGTTGAAGTTCATCTCCTTGCGCATCCATGTACCCGATTCGATCTTCTGATAATCGAGCAGATTCGTGACCAGCTGCAACACATGATTACCCGATTTTTTCATGTTGGAGAGGTAGATCCTCCGGGTATCTTCGTCGGTTCCCGACTCCATCAGTTCCACATAACCGAGGATGGAGCTCATCGGTGCCTTGATATCGTGAGATATGGACATCATCAGCTTTTCACGCGACTGCAGCAACTGGTTGATCCGCAAGTTGGACTCTTCCAGACGCCGCCTGTATCTCTGGCTACGGTTGACATCCATCAGGAACAGCACTCCAAAAACAAGCGCTATCAGGAAGGCCAGCAAGGAGACACCAAGTACTATCTTCGAGGAGTGGTTCAACGTAGCCTCCCTCTCCTCGATCAGCCTGATCGACTTGTCGATCTCCTCCTTCTCGATCGATTTTAAGAGATCGTCGATCCGTGCCGTCAACAGATGATTGGTATGTGTCATTGAAGATTGCCTCATCAACAGCGCAGTCTGAAATTTCCGCTGGTTTTCCAGATTCAACCGTTCGGTGTGCCGGACAATGTTGACCACCGTATCGATTGCCAGCCGGATATTCTCCCTGCCGGCATCGGCTGTGACGGTACGGTTCTTTATGATCAGGGTGGAGTCCTGCTTGCCTTTTACGGCATCCCCTATCCGTTTCAAGAGCCCTTTCTTTTTGCCCTTCACCACCACAGTATCGCTTTCGGCAGCGGTTTCAACAACGTTGGGCACACGATCCACATACTGTTTGAGCTTATCGTTCACCTGTCTAGGGACTATTGTGCTGACCGTTTGCCGGATAACCTCCGGAGCCTTGCTGAGCGAATCGAGCAGAACGGCAATGGCCATGAGGTTCTCCTCCTTCTCATCCAGCAACACGCCGATAGTGTCGAGCTTCACCACCCGCAGGCTATCTTTCGAGAGCAGCTTGAGCGAATCGATCTTCGCATCAACTTCAGGTCTTATCGAACTGTAACGGGAGTAATAGTTTGCCGCATTTTCAGCCGTATACAGGTTTTGCGTACTTTCAACCTCATAGAGCTGGTTGATCACGTTTCCAACGATTAGCAGCTCCGACAGATCCTCGTTTCTGAGCCTTGTCTCGGAAAACCTGACCAGATTCCGATAAACAGCCAACAGTCCAATGATCATGATTACCACAACCAATGCATAACCGGTGATTACCTCATATTTAAGTGCAGAACGCATTCCTGACGATTTCATACGTTTGTTGCCCGGAAGATCAATTGACCTCTATGCTATAGAGCTTGATTTTGTTGTATAAGGTTTTTCTGTCTATATTGAGTATCGATGCGGCCACGGTTTTGTTCCCCCTGGCAATTCGCAGGGCCTCGATTATTTTCTCCTTTTCGTAATTCTCTTTTTTCAAACCTTCGAGCCCCTCTCTTTGCAGTTGTGGCGACTCGCTCCGTTCCCCCACCGGGGTGTTGAACAATGCAGGGAGCACCTTTGCGGAAATCCTATCCCCCTCGGCCAGAAGACACGCCTTGAAAATCAGGTATTTCATCTCCTTGATATTCTCCTCCCAGGGATAGTTGAAGAGCGCCTCGAGCACCTCACGCTCAATTGTCACCATCTTTTTATCCAGCTCCCTGTTGACCACCTCCAGGAAATGATCAGCGAAAAAGAGGATCGCTTCGCGGTTTCCCCGCAGTGTGGGAAGCTCGATATACGACCTCAGGATCAGATCGGCAAGTTTAGGCAGCAGTATCGACTCCAGCTGCTCCTTCTTCTCTTCGGTCGTCATGATAATCTGAACGAAGTCTTCATCTTTTTTCTGGGCAGAGAGTGCCCTCAACAACATCGTCTGAATAGTTATCCCGGTTTTCTGAAGATTCTGGATCAGCAGCAATCCACCCTTTGCCCTCTCCAGCGATTGCATGAAATGGGTCTCATGGTCTCCCTTTTCACAGTTCCGGGTTAACGATTGCGGATTGAGGTCTATCGTCACGAATGGACCTGAATCGATTCGTCCACGGCTGTAGATATAGCGGGCAACCGAGGTTTTTCCCGTTCCATTGTCACCGATAACCAATAGATGCGACTCATCATGTATCACCTCGTTCACTTTGGCGGAAATTGCATCATAACATTCTCCAGGTGGCCATATCAGCGGATCGCGGAACTGCTCGGTAAAGCGTTGGTTCTCCTGAACCTTGAAGGCATCGGCAATCTTCTTGTACAAGAGTTCAGCCTCGATGGGCTTTGCGATATAATCAGCCGCTCCTAGCTTCATCGACTCCACGGCCGACTCGATATCGGCATATCCGGTCATCATGATGACCAGAATTGCCGAGTCGAACTTCTTGATCCACGACAAGAATGAAAAGCCGTCAACATCCGGCATCCGGATATCCGAGAGGATCAGGTCGTACGCCTCGTTTCTCACTTTCTGCTGTGCTTCCTGAACACTTGTCGCCGTATCTGCCTGATACTCCTTTTTTACCAACCAGGACTTCAACATCAGACAAATGGTAAGATTATCATCCAGTATTAAGATTCTCTTCATGTCGGCAGGGAAAGTTAAGGTTTTAAAGTTAGGACTGTTCGTCCGTTGATTGCTCTTTCCGGAGTTCACGGGGGATCATGATGCCCGAATAGAGCAGGAAAATTGCCCCGCTCAACATCGACAATACCCATAAATTATTTTTCCTGAACATCAGATAGGCAGCAACCATCATCAATGCACAGGAAATCACTTGAAAATTGAACAACCGTTTCCCGCGGATACTCTTGCCAGGATAGGGAGAGAAGGCGGTAGCCGCACTGAAAGCAACAACCGAAACAGCCATAACCCATGGAGCAACCGATGGAAGGAACAGATACAACAATGCAGATAACAGGATGACAATACCGGAAATCTGATAAACAATCTCTTTTGATTTATACATTAATTTCACTTTAACCTTCTTAGCAATGATTTTTAAACTGGTCCAACATATGCAATCCGACCACCAGACGGAGCCGCAAAATGAAAAAAACCGCTGACAAACCCTTCTCACCAACTTTCAGCAGAATCGGCAACATCACTCAATCACAAAGATCTCCTCGTTCTCCTTCTTCATAAAATAGTTCTCCCGGGCATATTTTTCGAGATTCTCCAAACTGGATTGGAGTTCGTTCAACTTGGCTCTATCTGTTTCGGTCTGCTTGCGATAGTATTCGATCTGTGTTTTCAGGTCACGAATCTCATTCTCGTATTTGAGTCGTTTAAGGAGGCTGCTGTCACTGAAAAAGAACAGCATGGCAATAAGAGCTATCAATATGGCCAGCTGATAGACCGATAGACTCAGCACCCTTTTTTTCATAATCTTTCCGAGGTCCATATAGCGTAGCTATTCATGAATTACATCATGCAAAATTAATCGAAATTTCAATCTTAATCAAACGATTTCGAAGAATTTAGAGAAATATTGCCGGAGTGAGCAGGCTTTTTTGCGGTTTTTGAATTATCTTTACATCAAATAAATATCAACAATTCACAGAAAAAATATGAAAAGATTCCTCTTCATCGCTGCTGTTTATCTGGCGACAGCGTTTGTAGCCTATCCCTGTACAAATTTTCTCATAGGCAAGAAGGCGTCGGTTGACGGCTCTACCTTTATCTCCTATTCGGCCGACTCCTACAGTCTCTATGGTGAGCTTTACCACTGGAAAGCCGCCAATCACGCTCCCGGCACAATGTTGAAGGTGTACGAGTGGGATACGGGAAAATATCTGGGTGAAATTCCACAGGTCCCCAAGACATATAATGTAATTGGCAACATGAATGAACATCAGGTGGCTATCGGCGAGACCACCTTTGGAGGTCGTCCCGAATTGAGCGACTCTACCGGAATCCTCGACTACGGAAGTTTGATCTATATTACCCTGCAACGGGCCAGGAGTGCGCGCGAAGCGATAAGGATCATGACCGATCTGGTAGCCGAATATGGATACTACAGTTCAGGAGAGTCATTCTCGATTGCCGATCCTAACGAGATCTGGGTTATGGAGATGATCGGCAAGGGTGTCGGGAACAAGGGCGCCGTTTGGGTTGCCGTACGCATCCCCGACGATTGTGTATCGGCTCACGCCAACCAGGCTCGAATCCAGCAATTTCCGCTGAACGATCCCGAAAACTGTCTCTACTCGCCCGATGTGATCTCGTTTGCCCGAAAACAGGGGTACTTTTCGGGAAAGGATGCCGACTTCAGCTTTGCCCAGGCTTATGCGCCGCTCGACTTTGGCGCGCTCCGTTTCTGCGAAGCACGCGTATGGTCGTTCTTCAACCGGGTGAACAAGGATATGGCCAAATATGTGACTTATGCACAGGGCAAGACAACCGACCCTATGCCGCTTTACGTCAAACCCGACAGGAAACTCTCGGTAGAGGATGTCCAGGCATTGATGCGCGATCATTATGAGGAGACGGAGCTCGACTGGCGTTTCGACGTGGGAGCAGGTCCCTTCAACTCCCCCTATCGCTGGTCGCCCCTTACCTTCGAGGTGGATTCGGTGGAGTACTGCAACGAGCGACCGATCGCCACGCAACAGACCGGCTTCTCTTTTGTCGCCCAGATGCGGTCATGGCTACCGGCACCTGTTGGCGGAGTGCTCTGGTTCGGCGTCGACGATGCCGCCCAGACTGTCTACTATCCGGTTTACTGCGGTCATACCGACGTGCCTGAAGAGATGGCGGTGGGCAATGGCGATCTGCTGACCTATTCCGAAACATCGGCCTTCTGGATACACAACTGGGTATCGAACATGGTCTATACCCGATACAGTGACATGAGCGCCGACATGCAGAAGGTACAGCAGAGACTGGAGAACAATTTCAGGGAAATACAGCCCGATATTGAAAAGAAAGCGCTAAATTTGTACAACCAATCGCCCGAGGAGGCTGTCCGTTTTCTCACCAACCACACCAACACGCTGGTAAAGGAGGGCCTTCAGGAGTGGAAGAAACTGGGCCAATACTTGCTGGTCAAGTATGTGGATGGTGTCATCAAGAAAGAAGAGAACGGCCAATTCAAACGGAACCCGTACGGACAACCCGCATCACCCACTCGACCGGGTTACTCAAAAGAATTCTACAAGAAGGTTATCGATCAGACCGGCGAGAAATATAAAGTTCAACCGATTGGGAAACAAGGAAATTGAACAAACTATCATCATATCATCATATGGATAAAGAAACATTATTAGCTCAGGTAACCAGTAAAGCCCAGTCGTGGCTGGATGGCAATTACGACGAAGAGACGAAGAGAGAGGTAAGGCAATTGCTGCAGAACGAAGACAAGCGGCCGTTGATTGATGCTTTCTACAAGGATCTTGAGTTTGGAACTGGAGGTCTACGGGGCATCATGGGGGCCGGCACCAACCGGATGAACATCTACACCGTAGGTGCAGCTACACAGGGATTGTCGAACTACCTGCTGCAGGAGTTCGCCGACCTGGAGCAGATCAAGGTGGTCATTGGCCACGATTGCCGGAACAACAGTCGCAAATTTGCCGAGATAGCAGCCGACATCTTTACTGCCAACGGAATCAAGGTATTCCTCTTTGAAGATTTACGCCCCACTCCGGAGGTTTCATTTGCCATACGCAAGCTTGGCTGCCAGAGTGGAATCATGATCACCGCATCACACAATCCCAAAGAGTATAACGGTTACAAGGCCTATTGGGAAGACGGTGCCCAGGTACTTGGTCCGCACGACAAGAACATCATCGCCGAGGTAAACCGGATCTCCTCTATCGAGGAGATCAAGTTCAACGGAAACAAGGAGTTGATCGAGATTATCGGTAAAGATATGGACAGGGCCTTTATCGAGACGGTGAAGAGTTTTGTCCTCTCGCCCCAGGCCATCGAGAACCAGAAAGATCTCAAGATAGTCTACACCCCGATCCACGGAACGGGAAGCAAACTTGTGCCCGATGCCTTGAAGGCGATCGGTTTCACCAATATCATCCATGTGCCCGAACAGGATATCACAAGCGGCGACTTCCCGACAGTAGTCTCGCCCAACCCCGAAGAGCCGGCGGCACTTGATCTGGCCATAAGAAAAGGAATCGAGACCGGTGCCGATATCGTACTGGCCACGGATCCCGATGCCGACAGGATCGGTGCGGCCATCCGCGACGACGAAGGCAATTTCGTTCTGGTCAACGGTAATCAGATGATGATCATCCTCGTTTACTACCTGATGACCCGCCGCAAGGAGTATGGCTTGCTCAATGGGAGGGAGTTTGTCGTCAAGACGATTGTCACCAGTGAACTGGTAAGAAAGATCGCCGACAAGATGGGAATCGAGATATTCGACTGCTACACCGGATTCAAGTGGATTGCCGACGTGATCCGCAAAAACGAGGGCAAGAAAAAGTATATTGGTGGCGGTGAAGAGAGTTACGGTTTCCTGGCCGACGATTTCGTGCGCGACAAGGATTCGGTATCGGCTTGTACCCTCTTTGCCGAGGTTGCCGCCTGGGCCCGGGATAACGGAAAAACGGTCTATCAGTTGCTACAGGACATCTATGTGGAGTACGGTTACTCCAAGGAGGTGGGGATTTCGCTGGTACGTAAAGGGAAAGAGGGTGCCGACGAGATTGAAGCCATGATGAGGAACTTCAGGGCAAACCCCATTAAGCAGCTGGCGGGATCTCCCGTTGTCTTGTCGAAGGATTTCGTGAAGCTCGAAAGTGTGGATTATGTCAAGGAGGAGGTAACCACGCTCGAGATGCCCACCACCTCCAACGTGTTGCAATACTTTACCGAAGACGGCACCAAAGTATCTGTCCGTCCCTCCGGAACCGAACCCAAGATCAAGTTCTACATCGAAGCGCAGGGTGGCCCCGTCACTTCACGCAAAGATCTCAGGCAGGCCGAAGCAGAGGCGGATGAAAAGATAAAAGCCGTGAGGGAGTTCTTCGGAATTTGACGAGATTGAACAATAACCGCTAAACAAAAATTGAAATGAGAAAGAAACTGACCATTGCCCTGGTGGCTCACGATCACCGAAAAGCAGACATGGTCGACTGGGTAATTTACAATTCCGACTTTCTGGCGGAGCATCACCTGGTCTGCACGGGAACAACCGGCAAGTTGGTTCGTGAAGCATTGAACAGGGAGGGAGTCTTTCCCGAAATCACCTGCATGAATTCCGGACCGATGGGTGGTGATGCTGAGATTGCCGCCATGGTGGTACGCAAGGAGATCGATATGGCTGTTTTCCTGATTGACGACCTGAATGCGCAACCGCACGAGGCCGACATCATGATGTTGCTGCGTCAATGCCGTATCCACAATGTGCCGATCGCCTGCAACCGGTACAGTGCCGACCTGATGATCACCAGCACGTTGTGGGACGATGAGACCTACAAGCCGATGGAACCCCTCTACAGAAAGTTCGACCGGAATAAACCGGAATAAATAAGTCCGGAAACAGACCGGACTCAACGAAATGGAAACCGGACGATCGTGGATCGTCCGGTTTTTCTCTTTATATTAAGGGGACGTTCGTTACTTTACAATATTCAATTCACGCACGATATGCGGCGCCTCCATGATCTTGTCGATCGTGTAAAGCACGTAACGGATATCCACGCTGATGGTACGCTGCATCTCCGGTTCGAAGACAATGTCGCCGCTCAACGCTTCCCAGTTTCCGTCGAATGCCAGACCGATCAGTTCGGCCTTACCGTTAAATACGGGACTTCCCGAATTACCACCGGTAATGTCGTTATCGGAGAGGAAGTTCACCCGCATCGTTCCATCCTTGGCTCCATATCTTCCAAAATCCCTCTTTTTGAGGGCCTCGATAATCTTTGGCTCCAGGTGAAACTCGGGGTCGTTCTCACGATATTTCTCCAGCACACCCTTTTCGGTAGTATAGTAGTCGTACCATACCCCGTCGCGTGGCTTGTAGCCTTTCACCGAACCGTAGCTCATCCGTTGCGTGAATGTTGCATCGGGGTAGAAGTTCTTTTTCGAATCCATCTCCATCAGGGCAGCCATCAGTTCCCGTTCACCCCGCATCATGTTCTCGTAGGCCGACATCATCCGTTCCGTGATCTCGTAACCCATATCCTTTGTGGACAAGGCCAGCTCCATTGCCGGATCTTGTACCAACGTCTCCGTATCTACATTCTTCAGCAGCTTCATCAAGTCGGGAAGATTGGTAAACTGCGAATTTGCAAATAACCAGTCGGCATACTTGTCGTAATCCCCGTCAAATTCCGTCTTGATCTTATTGTAGATATCGGGCAGATACTCCGCCGGGACCCTCTGCTCGTAAAGTCGCATCAATACAGGCAACACTTTCCGGTCGAGTTTGGGTTCATAATTCTTGTACGACTCGATGATCCTGTCGTTGATAAACTCGCTCTTGTCCTCTTCCGTCCCGTCCATGTCGAACTGGAGGATGGTATTTGCAAAACGGATCAGCTCAATCCCATTATTGAAGGTCTCCAGGAAGTAGGTAGTATAACGGGCCAGATCGGTGGAGCCGGTGTAGGTCTCTTCCAGAGTTTTCAGCAGATGACCATATTTCGCCCGGTTTTTCTCGTTGCTGTTGATCCAGTCCGACAACCGTTTCTCCAATTGCCGCTTCTGCGCCAGCACGTCGAGTTTCACGAGCGCTTCGTTCATTCCCATCGAGTTTTTCCAGTAGTTGGAGCTTCCTGCATACTTGTTGGCATATTTCAACCGGATGGTGTCATTCTTTGTCATGGCATCCCACCAGATATCCTGTTTGGCTCCGCGTACCTCGATGCGGGGCTTGTTCTCCGATTCCATCTGTTGTGCTATCCCGAACGAGGAGAGATAACGTTGTGTACTTCCCGGGTAACCGATGGTCATGGCATAATCGCCCTCCTTCACGCCTCCCAAGGAGACCGGCACCACATACTTTGGCCTGTACGGTACGTTATCGACACTATACTTGGCAGGCTTGTTGTTCCTGTCGGCATAGACGCGGAACACCGAGAAGTCGCCCGTGTGGCGGGGCCACATCCAGTTGTCGGTATCGCCGCCATACTTTCCCACCGACGATGGCGGGGTAACCACCAACCGGATATCGCGGAAGACATCGTAGACCACCTTGTAATATTTGTTTCCCGAATAAAAGGGAATGATCCGTGCAGATGTAAAGGGATCGTTGTCATATTGCCGGAGCAGTTCGTCCGAAATTGAGTCGATCGCCTGTTCACGTTGCACCTCGCTCAGCACCATCGGGACCTTCGGCAGGATCTGGTCAGTCACCTCCTCCATGCTGCGCAGGAAAGAGACGGTCAGCCCATCGGCATACAACTCCTGTTGCTGATTGTCGGCCTTGAACCCGTTCTTCAGGTAGTCTGCCTCAACCGAGCTCAGTTTCTGGATGGCCCCATATCCGCAGTGATGGTTGGTGAATATCAGCCCCTTGTCCGATACCGCCACGCCCGAACATCCGCCACCGAATATCACCACGGCATCCTTCAGCGAAGCATTTTTCTCGTCATAGAGTTTATTGACCGGGAAGGTGAATCCCAGCTCTTTCATTCGCGCCACACTTTCTCTGTTCAGCTCTTTCAAGAGCCACATGCCTTCATCGGCTTTCACCCAAGAGACCGCAATAAGAGAAAGGAGGAAAAACAAGAATAATTTTCTCATAATCAACTATTTAATATTAATAAATTTTCCAATGACCGGTGCCCGGCCCAATATTCCTGCCGGGAATCCCTTCTTAAGCGCAAGAACCACGTATGCAACAATCAATATCGTATTGACAGTCAAACGTATCCAAATATTTTCCACATATATGAACCCCAGCAGTATCACCGCCAGGAAGAGCATTGAAACCGAGAAGAAGAGGGCAGCATATTTCAGGTCGTACTTAATCGGATAGTGTTTCTGACCCAGCAGGTAGGAGACGATCATCATTACCAGATTGGCAAAGAATGATGCCCAGGCGCAAGCCATATAGCTGTATGAGGGGATAAACAGGATATTGATTGCCAAGGTGATTACCAGCCCCATGAGCGACATGTAGGCTCCCCATTGCGTCTTGTCGGTCAGTTTATACCACAACGAGAGGTTGAAATAGACACCAAAAAAGAGTTCACCCATCATGACGATCGGCACCACGGTCAGCCCTGCGTGATAGGTCGACTTTATCAGGTACTTGATGATATCCATATACCCCATGACAGCCAGTACCACAAAGAGGCCGAAAATTATGAAATAGCGGGTGACATCGGCATAAGCCCTCTTGTTGTCTCCGCCATCGTTGCTTTTTGCAAAGATAAACGGTTCGAAAGCATATCGGAACGCCTGTGTCATCACGATCAGGATGATCGCAATCTTCATTGAAGCACTGTAGATTCCGAGTTCCCGATAAGCCTCCAGTTTCCCGGGAGTGGCGTCGGGATAGATTTCAGGGAAAAGAATAATGGCGGCATTCTGGTTCAATATCCCGGCAACACCCAGGATCAGCAGCGGCAAGGAGTATTGTAACATCCGCTTCAACAGGGGTAACCCTCCCCACTGGTACCTGATCCTGACCTGCGAAAAGACCAGCAACGTCTGGACGAAAGAGGCGACCAAATTTGCAATCAGGATATACTCCACACTATTCTCAATCCGGTACCAGCCGAACGCACCGGGGTACCTGGCGTCAAGCAATGGCATCACGAGGAAGAAAAAGAGGTTCAACAAGATCGTGATGACAATATTGGAGAGCTTGATGGCCGCAAACCTGACCGGACGATTTTTATACCGCAGGTAGGCAAAAGGGATGGCTCCAAAGACATCGAGCGCGATAATGAAAACCATCATCACAATATAGTGCGGCTTCTCCCCCATGTTCAATCCACGGGAAACCGGGTACAGGAAGAGTAGCGTCAGGGCGACAAACAGAAGCGTCGTAGCGCTCAGACTGGTAATGGCAGTGGAAAAGACCTTGTCGGGACTCTCCTCCTGCTTGTTGGCAAACCGGAAAAAACCGGTCTCCAGACCGTAGATCAAGATGACCAGAAACAACGCAATCCAGGCGTAGAAGTTGTTCACAATCCCCATATCCGCCTGTGAAGGCAGGTAATAGGTCCAAAAAAGCGCCAAAAACCAACTCAACGACCGCTGGATTATGGTAGTGCCGCCATAGATTACAGTCTCCCTGGCAAGGGTTTTCATTCCACCCGACATATCATTTTTTTGAAAGTTCCAGCAAATGTACATAAAATTAGGTTTTCGTTTGTCCGCTTGAACCATAATTATACATCTTTTAAATGGCATAAGGTTCCTAATTTCGAAAAAAACCGTTTACTTTGTAGCTTTATTGAGGAAATCTGATTTATGGCACAAGAAGACGTTTTTAAGAAGATTGTATCGCACTGCAAAGAGTACGGTTTTGTTTTTCCCTCAAGTGAAATCTATGACGGCCTGGGGGCTGTATACGATTACGGACAACTGGGCGTTGAACTGAAAAACAACATCAAAAAATATTGGTGGGACAGCATGACCCTGCTGCATGAGAACGTGGTTGGGATCGATTCCGCCATCTTTATGCACCCTACCATCTGGAAAGCTTCGGGACACGTGGATGCTTTCAACGATCCGCTGATTGACAACAAGGATAGCAAGAAACGATACCGGGCCGATGTATTGATTGAAGAGTACCTGGCCCGAATCGACGAGAAGATCGACAAGGAGGTTGAAAAGGCAGCCCGCAGATTTGGCGAGAGCTTCGACGAAACAATGTTTCGCCAGACCAATCCCCGGGTATTGGAGAACCAGAAGAGACGGGACGAGGTTCATGCCCGGTTTGCCAAGGCATTGAACGATGGCAATCTCGAGGAGCTGCGTCAAATCATCGTCGATTGCGAGATCGCCTGCCCGATAAGCGGTACCAGGAACTGGACGGAGGTACGTCAGTTCAACCTGATGTTCGCCACCGAGATGGGATCAACCGCCGACGGCGCCATGAAGGTATACCTTCGCCCCGAAACGGCACAGGGTATTTTCGTCAACTTCCTCAACGTGCAGAAAACCGGAAGGATGAAGATTCCCTTCGGCATCGCACAGATCGGCAAAGCCTTCCGCAACGAGATTGTGGCCCGGCAGTTTATCTTCCGCATGCGTGAGTTCGAACAGATGGAGATGCAGTTTTTTGTCGCTCCGGGCACCGAACTCCAATGGTTTGAATACTGGAAGCAAGAGCGGCTGAAATGGCACAAGGCTCTCGGTTTCGGGGATGAGAATTATCAGTACCACGATCACGACAAGCTGGCGCACTACGCCAATGCCGCTACCGATATCGAGTTTCGCATGCCCTTCGGGTTCAAGGAGGTGGAAGGTATCCACTCCCGCACCGATTTCGACCTGAGTCAACACGAAAAATACTCGGGCAAGAAGATGCAGTACTTTGATCCGGAGCTCAACACCTCCTACGTCCCCTACGTAGTGGAGACCTCCATCGGCGTGGACAGGATGTTCCTTTCAGTAATCAGCAGCGCCTATTGCGAAGAGCAGCTGGAGGGAGGAGAAACCCGCGTGGTACTGAAGATTCCGGCAGCCCTTGCGCCCGTGAAACTGGCCGTATTGCCCCTGGTGAAAAAAGATGGATTGCCGGAAAAAGCAACCGAGATCATGAATGCGTTGAAGTTCAGTTTCGCCTGCCAGTACGACGAGAAGGACAGCATCGGAAGGCGTTACCGCCGTCAGGATGCCATTGGCACTCCCTACTGTGTCACCATCGACCACCAGACGCTGGCCGACAATACCGTTACGGTGCGCGACCGGGATACGATGGAGCAGAAACGGGTCACCATCGACGAAATTGAAAAAGAGATCTCACTCAAGACCGATATAAAACAGTTACTGAAAAAACTAGCCTGATCAATTGGTCTGGCCATGGCCGATTCGTACCCATTGAGATAAAAGTCCAGAAAAATGAAAATGAAGACAAAACTATATCTTTTGTTAGGGCTGTTTGCCGCCTGTCTCCTCATCTCCTGCAACGACGATGAGGATCCCATCGACGAAGCCTACAAGCTGGCCAACGAAGCCCAGTTTGCCAAGATCACCGCAGACCCCGCCTACACCAAGATCACATCGCAGTCTGCAAACGGTCATATCATGTACAAGGAGCTGGTTGACGGGAATACGGGAGAGAGACCCTATTTTTCCGACAAGGTAAGTGTGCGGTATACCGGTTGGTACAAGAATGACTGGAACCGGGAGGATACCTACATCGACGGTGATGGAAACCTTGTCAGGAACAAGGTGATCTTTGACTCGACTGCCGACAACAACGGAGTCGGGAACAATATTCCCCGAACCTTCAATGTGGGCAACGAACTGATCGACGGCTTCAGTACCGCTCTCCAACACATGGAGGTGGGCGACAAATGGGAGGTGTGGATTCCCTGGCAACTGGGGTACGGCGCAATCGGACAAAGAGAGATCAAGGCCTACTCCACACTGGTTTTCGAGATTGAACTGGTGGATATCGTGCGGTAACAGGGTTATTCCGGCACGTAAATAATCTCGCCGTTCTCCAACTCGTATTCGATCCCTACCCGCTTCCCTTTTTGCCCCGATGACGACTGGTCTTCGGAGGGAGTGTAGCTGTTGATTTCATTCCCTTCCCGGGTGATGATTTCCATGTTGTCCTTCCCGGGATTTTTTATGATCGTGAAGTCTTCCCCGCTGAAGAATTCCGACATGCCCATGTGCATTACCAACGCCACCATCAGGGCGACGGCAAATACCATCGCCACGTCAAAGAGAATGAATAAGATAAGTTTGAAATGAGCAACCATAAAGTAATAGCAACCATTGATGTATCGCGCCCTGCCGGACGTAAGATCGTGAAAGAACTGCAAAACAAAAGAGTCGTCAAACTTAAATATCCATTGCCGGAAGAGACTTCCGGTGAATGGCACGATTGGGAAGAGGTGTATGAGAAAGGAGTAGATAAACTGAGTGAATTATGCGACACCGATTTACGCGAATTAGCCGCAAAACATAATATAAAACTGACAACTACAGTGTTTGTCGAAGAAAATGTGAAAGTAATCATCGATATCACATCGTCCGAAGGAAGGGAGATTGTGGAATATTTAAAACAGTTCCCGGATGAAGTTACCTTCGAGAGTGACATCTCCGCGGTTGAAGAATCCGTGGAAGCTTATAGACGAATTCAACCATCTACCACGACCAAAACTCCTCCACCGGGTTATATGACCTCCGAAGAGTTTTGGGAGAAAGCAGTCGAGGATACCCGTAAGTTTTGTGAAAAACATGATATTTTATAGTCAGCAAGCATTAAAAGTTCATCGTTACCGTCGTAACCCGAATACCACGTGGTATATCATTTACGACATAGATCGCGATAATAACATCTGTATTAACAAGATAATCTCAAACTATTTAACTATTGGAGAGCAAGAGTAATCAGAAAAAGAGTAGGTATGAATAGATATATCTTTTCCCTTCTTTTCCTATTTCTAGCCGGATTTATTTATCCACAAACGGCGTTGCAACGATTTATCAATAACCCGGCATTGAAACACGCGTCGGTGGGTGTCTCGGTGGTGGAGTTGGAGAGTGGAAAAAGTATTGCCGCGTACGACGAGGAGAAATCGCTTACCCCGGCATCGGTGCTCAAGTTGATTACCGCCGCAACAGCCCTGGAAGTACTGGGGGAGAACTACCGGTACAAGACCGAGATCGCGATCGACGCGGATGACCCCTCTCGGATATTGGTGATCGGTACGGGCGACCCCACGCTGGGCAGCGAGGTGTTTCCGGAAAATCCCGACGCTTTTTTTATTAACGGGGTGGAAGCGCTGAAAAAGAGTCTCCCTGCAGACAAAGAATATTCTATCTACGTGGTGGATAACTTGTTTGGATATAACGGAATTTCTCCGGAGTGGACATGGATCGATATCGGTAACTACTACGCGCCGGGTGCCTATGGCATCAGCATTTATGATAACAGCTATCGACTGGTATTTAATACCACCGACCGGAACAATCCCCCGCGCATCTTACGCACGGAACCGGAGATCAAGGGGCTTACTTTCCAAAACTCGCTCACGCTCAACAGCACGGGCCGCGACAACGGGTATATCTACGGGGCACCGTTCTCGTACGAACGTTCCCTACGGGGAGATATCCCGGGCGGGAGAACCGAGTTCAGCATCAAAGGGGATATTCCCGATCCCGGGCTGTTGGTAGGAGAAACGTTGGCTGATCACTTGAAGCGCACGGGATACCGAATAGTGAAAGTGGAAACCTCCCGGGTGGATTACCTTTCCCGGAATCGCTCGAGCGGGCAACCGGTTCCCTACCGCGTGGGCAACGTGCTCTTTACCCAAGTGTCCCGCCCTTTGAAAGAGATCATTCGTGAGGTGAACATGGAGAGCAACAACCACTACGCGGAGCACCTGATTCGCACCATCGGTCGATACGGTAACAGCGACCTATATGCCGATGCCCTCGAGGAGGGGATCGAGCAAACCTTGGAACATTGGAAGCAAAAAGGGATGGACACAGCCCCGCTCCACATGCACGACGGGTGTGGGCTGGCGCCACAGAACGCGGTGAGTGCTCGCTTCCTGACGGACCTGCTGGTGTATATGCACGAACGAAGCGATTACTCAACTGCTTTCCTCCAATCATTGCCCAAGGCAGGGCTGGAAGGGACGCTGCAGAATTTCTTGCGGAACACGCGGCTTGCCGGGAAGGTTACGGCGAAAAGCGGCAGCATCGGGGGCGTGCAATGTTACACGGGATACCTGATCGACGGGAACAGGCAATACGGGTTTGCCGTGATGGTAAACAAGTTCAACGGCACCCGTCCCGAGGTGAGGAGTGCCATTGAACAGTTCCTGCTGGGGCTGTAATACCCTAATCCCACGGCAGGTGTATTTCGAGCCCTACCGTCAAGCAAAATAGGCCACCCAACTTGCCTGAAAAATCCGATCAACGACTTTACAACCCGGATTGACTTTACAATCCGGATTAGCTCTCTTTAGGCANNATCATAACCCCGGTGAATCCCCCGGCAACCTCGGTGCTCAAGTAACGAGTATCCTGTTTGCCTAACAGGCTGTATTCTTCTTTTCCCGCGTCAGAAAAATAGAACGCGTATTGATCCGCGGTTCCCTCTATCTTGAGCAGAACCTTATCTCTATCCACCGCTTTTTCGGCGACAATATAGGATAGCGAACCCACATGAACACGTAACTGGATCACGCGCTGTTCTCCCGACTTTTTAAATAGCAGGTCGTAATGATGCGTGTTATTCTGTATCAACGTCATCCCCGCCTCTTCGTTATCCTTCAAGGGGTTAAATTCCAAGTGTGTTGCAGCCATAAAATCGTGTTCGGTTTGTCTTCTACAGACCATCGATACGGCTTCCGTTTCGTTTAACGTGTAAGGAGACGCGGTAATCCTCAAAAATCCGTCTCTTTCTACCAAGGAGTAGTTTTCTCGAACAGGATTGCGCAAGTATTGCCAGTCAAAACCCAGCGTCCTTTCATTGAATTCGGTTCGAACGGGTGCCGCCTCAAACGGCTGAAGAGGCAATGTAGGCACATCCATCCGGAGGGATACCGTGCCGTTCCCGTTTACCTGCGGCCATCCCCCGGCCGGCCAGTCGACCGGCGCCAGGAAAGTCTCCCGTCCGAGTACATGATAATAAGCAAATTGGTGTGTGACCCGGAAACCGAGAAACACCATCCACCAGGAACCATCTCCGGCCTGTACCATATCTCCATGTCCTACACCCTGGATACGGTTGGCCTGACCCCTACGATTGGCATGGGTAAGTATCGGATTAAGCGGACAGGATTCATAGGGGCCGTACAGATTTTTGCTCCGCCCGATGGTCACGCTGTGCATGTATTCTGTGCCACCCTCTCCCAGCATCAGATAATAATAACCATCTTTTTTGTAAATGTGGGGTGCCTCTGGGAAACGTCCGCCGATACCTCCCCAGACAAGACGCTCGGGAGCCACTATTTTACCGGTCTTTATGTCGATTTCGGCAACCCGGATTCCTTCATCTCCCTGCGTCACAAAATAGGTTCTGCCATCGTCGTCCCAAAAGATATCTGGGTCAATGCTGTTTATATCTACCCAGGTAGGTTCGCTCCACGGACCTGCAGGATCTGTGGCGGTACAATAGAAATTTCCGCCCCCCGACACATTGGTGCAGATCACATAGAATAACCCTTCATGATAACGTAGCGATGGCGCGTACAAGCCTGCTGAAGCAGGTGCTTTCTGCAACGGAAGTTGG
>MTKW01002085.1_pt1 | contig 47661 bp, 45 predicted proteins | sample 1042761 | NCBI WGS metagenome assembly MTKW01 (sample SAMN06205366, study PRJNA360243) | anaerobic digester metagenome | biome: Wastewater treatment plant; feature: Anaerobic digester sludge; material: sludge; isolation source: anaerobic digester fed with sludge from wastewater treatment plant ... | reverse complement strand
ATACTGGATACCTCTGCCAAATTATTTCTATTATACCTTTTTTCAAAGGGTTTATTCTTTATAATTTATAGAATTATTTATATTGTTGTGGAAAATACTAAAGATGAGGAGGTGGAGAAAATAAATAACAAAAACATAAGGACAGACTTAGCTATTGAAGCTAGGGAAATGATTCATGAAGAAATACCAGGGGTAATAATCAACCAGGAGGCAAAAGATAATATAAAAATTACCAGGGTACAGATTGAGAAAAAAGCAGGGGAAAAAATTATGGGTAAGCCTATAGGAAACTATATTACCTTGGAAATTCCTAAAATAAGAGATCAGGGTGAGGAATTTAAAGAGGAAGTTGCTAAGGTTATGGCAATTGAATTACGAGAGATAGTAAAAGATGGGATAAATAAAGATGCCACTACCCTAGTGGTAGGTTTGGGAAATTGGAATATAACCCCAGATGCTTTAGGCCCTAAAGTAATTTCCCGATTAATGGTGACTCGACATCTTTTGGAAAATATCCCAGATATGGTTGATGAAGAATTAACACCAGTTTGTGCAGTAGCGCCAGGTGTATTGGGCCTCACAGGAATTGAAACTGGAGAAATAATAAAAGGTGTTGTTGAAAAGGTTAAGCCTGATCAGGTGATCGCAATAGATGCTCTAGCTTCAAGGAGAATGGAAAGGGTAAATACTACTATTCAAATTGCCGATACTGGTATTAGCCCTGGATCAGGGGTTGGGAATAAGAGAAAGGCATTAAATAAAGAAACTTTAGGTGTTCCTGTAATAGCAATAGGTGTACCAACAGTGGTAGATGCCACCACTTTGGCTAATGATACAATAGATTTAATGTTAGATGCTATGATAGAAGAATCTGCTAAGGGAAAAGAGTTTTATAATATGTTAAAGGAAATCAATAGGGAAGAAAAACATTTACTTATTAAGCAAATTCTTCACCCTTATGTAGGGGATTTAATGGTTACCCCTAAGGAAGTGGATTTAATAATAAATGATATTTCTGTTGTGGTGGCAAATGGGCTAAATATTGCTCTCCACCCAGGAATAGATTTAAGTGATGTAAATAGATATGTAAACTAATAAGACTTCCCCTTAATTGGGGAAGTTTTGTTTTGCTAAATTTTATAAAGAATAAATTTTATATACTTGGAATAATGTATAAAGATATAGTAATAGAAAAGGGGTGGATATGTGGATAATAAATTTAACATTATTTTCTGGTTTTTAATAATATCTCTACTATTGGCAATTGGATATCAGGGTAGTATATTAGCGGATAATATTAGAAGAACAGCACAGGAATTTCAGGAAGATGAAATTGTAGAAGTTGATAATCAGAATAATATATTCCCTAATAATATTACTAAAAATGAACAAGTTAATAAATTATCCCTTGATTTTTTAAAATTAATTTTTAAAAAAACTATCCCTATGATGGAGTTGGGGTATAAGGGAAAGGATAATAATTTATTTCTATCTATATTTTCTATGACAACGAAAATTAATTTAAGAGATCCTAAAACCTTATTATGCACACAAATTCCATTGTTAGAAATTTATGAACCAGATGATGTAAAAATAACATTGGAAGACCAAATTGCCATCTATGATGAACTTTCATCTGTGACTATCGATGATAGTGAAAAGGTAATAGAAGATATAAAACCTACAAATGTAAAGATAAATAATAACCAGCCCCTGGTGTTAATATATCACACCCATACCACTGAGAGTTATACTTCTTCTTCTAAAACTAAGATAGAATATATTAGCCCTTGGAGAACCCTAGACAAGAATAAAAATATTGCTAGGGTAGGGGAAGAAATAAAAAACATTTTAAATAATGAATATGGTATACAGGTTTTACATGATACTACTGTCCATGACTATCCAAGCTATGATGGCTCATATACCCGCTCATTAAAGACTGTAGAGAGGGTATTAAAGGAAAATCCAACTATTAAATATGTTTTTGATATTCATAGGGATGGACTTAAAGATACCAAGAAAAATAGGGAAAATTGTGTATCAGTATTTGGAGAACAGAAGGTTGCAAAGGTTATGATGGTAGTTGGAAATGATAATTTTAATCATAGACAAAATCTAAGTTTTGCCCAAAATATTGAGAATCAACTTAATAAAAAATATCCAGGCATTACAAGAGGGCTATTGAGCAGAGATAATAGAAAATATAATCAATTTGTCTCTGATTATGCAGCTCTTTTAGAGGTAGGTAGTAATTTAAACACCTTAGAGGAAGCATTAGAAGCTTCTAAACCTTTAGCAAAAGTACTAGGAGAAATTATTATTGAATTAGAAGGTTAAGTATAAACTTATAGATTTTGTCAAAAAATACAAACAAATGATTAGCGGAGTGATGGATTTGTTAACCAGGATGGAAAGAAATAGACTCTTAAGACGTAATAAAAGGAGATTTTGTCTACTTATCTTACTTGCAATTATCCTTGTATTTATCTCTATAAGCCATATTAATAATATCTATTATTCATTAGTAGATGCTACCAAGACCAATAAGATATTTTCCATAGAAAAAGATGTTGATACTAATACCCTAGGAATTGTATTTTTTGGTGAAAAGATAGAACTTCCTATAGATTTTTTTATAGAGATAAGGGATAGGTGGAAAGCCAATAGTGGAAAGTAGCATTAGTATATCTTGGAGAAAACTAAAACTTAGATGATGGGACTATACTCACCATGGCAATTATCAGTGACATTTTGCACCCAATATATTAAGTATACCCTTGAAGGTAGTAAGGTTTGTAAGGACAAACTATCCGGTTTTATGTTATAATACCTTATAGATTTTAACTAAGATTATTATATGGAATCATTCAGGGTTTATTCCAAGGAGGAAAATAAATGTCATCAAATAGACAGGAGAATATTAGAAATTTTAGTATTATAGCCCATATTGATCATGGAAAATCCACCTTAGCTGATAAGTTAATTGAGAGGACAGGAGTAATTTCCCAAAGGGATATGGCTAACCAAGTTTTAGATAATATGGACTTAGAGAGAGAAAGGGGAATCACCATAAAGCTTCAAGCCATTAGATTGGTTTATAAGGCTAAGGACGGCCAAGAATATTTATTAAACTTAATTGATACTCCAGGTCATGTGGACTTTACATATGAGGTATCCAGAAGTCTTGCTGCCTGTGAGGGTGCAATTTTAGTTGTGGATGCAGCCCAGGGTATAGAAGCTCAAACTCTTGCAAATGTATATCTGGCAATAGATAATGATTTAGAAATTATACCAGTAATTAATAAAATAGACCTGCCCAATGCTGATCCTGAAAGAATTAAGGAAGAAATTACTGAAGTAATAGGAGTAGAAGCTAAGGAAGCCCCTTTGATATCTGCAAAGGAAGGTACTGGAATTGAAAGTGTATTAGAATCCATAGTAAAGAATGTTCCACCACCTACAGGAGATATAAATGCACCTTTAAAAGCGCTAATATTTGATTCTTACTATGATTCTTATAGAGGTGTTATTGCCTCCATTAGGGTAAAGGAAGGGACCATAAGGAAGGATTCTAAGATTAAGATGATGTCCACCGGTAGTGTATTTGAAGTAAATGAGGTGGGGTTATTCGCATCTTCATTAATGCCGGTAGATGAATTGAATGCTGGTGAAGTTGGCTATGTAGCGGCCAGTATAAAAAATGTGAAGGATACAAGGGTGGGAGATACTATAACAGATGCTGATAATCCTGCGACAGAGCCATTGCCAGGCTATAAGAAAATTAATCCTATGGTTTATTGTGGCATTTATCCAGCAGATGGGGCAAAATATGAGGACTTAAGGGATGCCTTAGATAAACTCCAATTAAATGATGCAGCATTGCTATTTGAACCAGAAACATCTATTGCTCTAGGATTTGGTTTTCGCTGTGGATTTTTAGGCCTATTGCATATGGAAATAATTCAAGAACGGCTGGAAAGAGAATATAATATTGACTTAGTAACTACTGCTCCTAGCGTAATATATAAAGTAGTAAAGACTGATGGGGAAATTATTTGGGTGGACAATCCTACAAATCTGCCTCCTCCAATGGAAATTGATTATATGGAAGAACCCATTGTGGAAGCATCTATAATGGCTCCCACTGAATTTTTAGGGTCAGTTATGGAATTATGTCAGGAGCGCAGAGGGACTTATAAAACCATGAATTATATTGAAGAAACAAGGGTGGTCTTAGAGTATGACCTGCCATTAAATGAAATTATTTATGATTTTTTTGATGCACTAAAATCTAGGACAAAGGGTTATGCTTCCTTTGACTATGAATTAAAGGGCTATGAAAGATCTTCTTTAGTAAAGCTGGATATTTTATTAAACTCTGAAATAGTAGATGCTTTATCCTTTATAGTCCATAAGGACAAGGCATATACCAGGGGTAGAGCAATAGCAGAAAAACTTAAGGAAGTTATACCTAGACAAATGTTTGAGATACCCATACAGGCAGCCATAGGGGGAAAAATTATTGCAAGGGAAACTATAAGAGCCCTAAGAAAAGATGTATTGGCTAAATGCTATGGAGGAGATATTTCCCGAAAGAGAAAATTATTAGAAAAGCAAAAAGAGGGGAAAAAGCGAATGCGTCAAGTGGGTAATGTGGAAGTGCCTCAAGAAGCCTTTATGTCTGTTTTAAAATTAAATTAGAGGTGGTAGAGTGAATAATTATTGTGGATTATATATCCACATTCCTTTTTGTGCAAAAAAGTGCTATTATTGTGACTTTCCTTCCTATTCCAATTTAGAAGAGATGATTACTCCCTACATTATTGCCTTAAAGAAAGAAATTCAACTAATAGCTATAAAATATCCAGATATTATAGTTAAGACTATATTTATAGGTGGAGGCACCCCTACCTATATTGATTCTAAGTATATAATAGAAATTATGGAAACCATTAGGAATAATTTTACAATTATAAATAATGCGGAAATTTCATTGGAAGGGAATCCAGGGACCTATGATTTTTTTAAACTATCAGATTATAAGGAAGGGGGCATTAATAGATTAAGTATAGGAGTTCAAACTACCCAAGATAGACTATTAAATGATTTGGGTAGAATTCATACCAAAAGACAATTTCTTCAGGCCTTTAATAATGCTAGGGAAATTGGTTTTAATAATATAAATATTGATTTAATATTTGGATTACCCAACCAATCTATGGAGGATTGGCAGGAAACTTTAGAAGAGGTAGTAAGGTTACAACCTACCCATTTATCATGTTATAGCCTAATTATAGAAGAGGGAACCCCTTTCTATGAATTATATAGAAAGGGAAGAATTAATATCAATGAAGATTTAGAACGGGAAATGTATTATTATACAAAAAAATTTTTGACATCCCAGGGCTATAATCATTATGAAATATCAAATTTTGCCAAAGAAGGTTTTCAATGTATACATAATTTGATTTATTGGGATGTTAAACCATATATAGGCATAGGTTCCTCTGCCCATTCCTTTTTAAATAATAATAGGTTTTCAAATTATAATTCAGTAGAAAAATATATAGAGTCCCTGGCTAATAATCAATTACCAATTTCAAGTGTTAATAAATTAAGCAAAGAAGACCTAATAGAGGAATATATATTCTTAGGGCTTAGGAAAATCCAAGGTATTTCTGCTAGAGATTTTTTCAATACCTATGGAGAGAAAATTGAGTCTAGATATGGTAAGACTTTAGATAAATTAGTAAGAGAAAATTTAATAAAAAAAGGAGAAAATATAGCCCTTACATCCAAAGGATTGGACTTTGCAAATTATGTTTTTCAATCTTTTCTATAAATACCCATTAAAGGTATTGACAAATTATAAAAGTAATGGTATTTTTATATCAAGAATTAGCACTCACAACTATTGAGTGCTAACAAGAAAGGGAGGTGATATTTTGGATATTAGGGAGCGAAAGATGAAAATCTTATATGCTATTATTAAGGATTATATAGCTACTGCTGAGCCGGTTGGTTCACGGACATTAGCAAAAAAATATAATTTGGGAATAAGTCCTGCCACCATTAGGAATGAAATGGCAGATTTAGAGGAAATGGGATTTTTAGAGCAACCCCATACATCTTCTGGTAGAGTTCCTTCAGATAAGGCCTATCGTATTTATGTTGACCAATTAATGAAGGTAGAAAAGATAAACAAGGTTATTGAAGAGACTATCAATAAAGAGTATGAAAGCCATGTAGGAGAGCTAGATAAGATAATCTCCCAAACCTCCAAAATTTTATCCAATCTTACTAATTACACATCACTGGCCTTAACACCTCAACTTTGTAGTGCATCAATAAAACATATTCAATTGGTTCCCCTACAAGAGGATAAGATACTTATGGTTATTATTAGTAAAGAAGGTGTAGTTAGGAATGTTGTTATTAATATAGATAAAAAAATTAATAGTGATACCCTAATTAAGATCAGTAATGTTTTAAATGAGCTTATACGGAGGTCTAGTATTTTACAATTTGAGCAGGAAGTATTTGATATATTAAATGTTCTTAATGAAGAAGAAAGAATTCTATTAAGGGATATAATACCCATTATAAAAGATACCTTGTCTAATAATGATGGCATTAAGGTATATACCAATGGAATTACCAATATATTTAACTTCCCTGAATTTAAGGATTTGGAAAAGGCTAAGGAGTTCATAGACCTATGGGAACAAAAAAATATCTTAGTTCAATTACTATCTTCTGGTACGGATGATGGAATAAATATTACTATAGGATCAGAGAATAAGATGGATGAGGTTAGGGAGTGTAGTCTAATAACAGCTACCTACCAATTAAATGGAAGAACTTTAGGTACTATTGGAGTTATTGGTCCTACGAGAATGGAATATAGTAGGGTAGTTGGACTTTTAAATCATTTGACTGGCCAATTAAATGAATTGGTTAAAAGAACATTAATTGATTAAATGGTAATTACCCTTTTATATAAAATATAGCAAGAGGTGAAAAAATGCAACAAGAACTAAATAATAATAATGAACAAGAAGTTCTGGAAGAAGAGGAAATAATCCAAGCAGAGGTGGATGACAAGAAAGAGGAGGAACAAGACTCCGTAGATATGGAGGAAATTGTTAAGGAATTAGAAGCCAACATTGAAGAAAAGGAGCAAAGACTATTAAGACTAAGGGCAGATTTTGATAATTATAAGAAAAGGGTGGCCCGAGAAAAAAGTGAAGCCTATACTAATGCTGTAAGAGATATAGTAGGAAATATTCTTCCTGTATTGGATAATTTCGAAAGGGCTTTAGTATCCCTCAAGGAAATAGGGGATAATAATTATGGTTATATTCAAGGGGTAGAGATGGTTTTTCAACAATTAATCCAAGTGTTAGAAAGGGAAGGAGTAGAAGAAATCCCCGCCCTTGGTGAGAATTTTGATCCTAATTTTCACCATGCTATTGCCCAAGAACATATAGAAGATTGCGAAGATAATATAATAATAGATGTTTTACAAAAAGGATACAAACTAAAAGACAAGGTTATAAGGGCAAGTGTTGTTAAGGTTTGTGTTCATGAAAAATAATATTTAATAGGAATGATTAAGGAGGTTTTTGTAAATGAGTAAAGTTATAGGAATTGATTTAGGAACTACTAATTCTTGTGTTGCAGTAATGGAGGGTGGAGAACCTGTCGTTATACCAAATGCTGAAGGGAATAGAACTACTCCTTCTATAGTTGCCTTTTCTAAGGATAATGAAAGATTGATTGGTCAGCTGGCTAAAAGACAGGCTGTTACAAATCCAGAAAGAACTATATTGTCTATAAAAAGGGAAATGGGATCTGATTATAAGGTTAAGATAGATGATAAAAGCTATTCTCCCCAGGAGATTTCAGCTATGATACTCCAAAAATTAAAACAAGATGCGGAAGAGTATTTAGGGGAGAAGGTTACTCAAGCAGTTATTACAGTTCCAGCATATTTTAGTGATACCCAAAGACAGGCCACTAAGGATGCAGGAAAGATTGCAGGTTTAGAAGTTCTAAGAATAATCAATGAACCAACTGCTGCCTCTTTGTCTTATGGTTTAGATAAAGAAGACAATCAAAAAATTCTTGTATTTGACTTAGGTGGGGGCACTTTTGATGTATCTATTCTAGAATTAGGAGACGGGGTTTTTGAGGTTTTAGCAACCAAGGGTGATAATAGACTAGGTGGGGATGATTTTGATGATAAAATTATTGACTATTTGGCAGAGGAATTTAGAAAAACTAACTCAATAGATTTAAGACAAGATAAAATGGCATTACAAAGACTAAAGGAAGCAGCTGAAAAGGCTAAAATTGAGCTTTCAAGTGTTATGACTACTAATATTAATTTGCCTTTTATAACAGCTGATGCAACTGGACCTAAGCACTTGGATTTAAACTTAACTAGAGCAAAATTTGATGAATTAACTGCTAGCGTAGTAGAAAGAATTGTTGACCCTACAATTTCTGCAATAAAGGATGCTGGCTTAGAACCTCAGGAATTAGATAAGGTTATATTAGTGGGAGGTTCTACAAGAATTCCCGCAGTTCAAGATGCCATAATGAAAATAACTGGTAAGGAGCCCCATAAGGGAATTAACCCTGATGAATGCGTTGCACTAGGTGCAGCTATTCAAGCTGGGGTACTTACTGGGGAAGTAAAGGATGTTCTATTATTGGATGTTACGCCTTTGTCTTTAGGTATTGAGACCCTAGGCGGAGTATTTACAAAGCTAATAGAAAGAAATACTACAATACCTACAAAGAAGAGTCAGATTTTCTCTACAGCAGCAGATAATCAACCTAGTGTGGATATTCATGTTCTTCAAGGGGAAAGGGAAATGGCTGCATATAATAAAACATTAGGAAGATTCCAATTAAGTGGAATAGCACCAGCACCCAGAGGAGTTCCCCAAATTGAAGTTACCTTTGATATTGATGCGAACGGCATTGTAAATGTATCTGCTAAAGATTTAGGAACAGGTAAAGAACAAAAGATAGTAATACAATCTACAACTAATTTAAGTGAAGATGAAATAGAAAAGGCTGTAAAAGAAGCAGAAAAATTTGCTGAAGAAGACAAAAAGAGAAAAGAAGAAGTAGAAGTTAAAAACAATGCAGATAGCTTAGTATATCAAACTGAAAAGACCTTAAAGGAATTAGGGGATAAAATTTCTGCTGATGAAAAACAAAAAATAGAAGACAAATTAGCTAAACTAAAGAAGGAATTAGAGGGTAATAATACTCAAGACATTAAGAAGGCTACAGAAGAACTTAATGAATCCTTCCATGCTATATCACAAAAGATGTATGAACAGGCTGCGCAACAGGCACAAGCTGAAGATAGTCAAGAGGGAAAAACTCCACAAGAAGATGATAATATAGTGGATGCAGACTATAAAGTAGTTGATGAAGATGAGGATAAATAATATAATAATATTATTAACAGTATAAAGATATATACTAGACAATTTAGTAATCCTAATCCAGCAACCAGAATAAAGGTACTTCGGTTGCTGGATTTTTGAAGAAAAAAGGTTTGTCCCTAAATAGGGCTAAAGGGGTGAAGTAATGAGCAAGAGAGATTATTATGACATTTTAGGTATTGATAGAAATGCCACTGAAGGGGATATAAAAAAGGCATATAGGACCCTTGCAAAAAAATACCATCCGGATTTAAATCCAGGTGATAAAGAGGCAGAGCATAAATTTAAAGAAGTAAATGAAGCCTATGAAGTTTTAAGCGACAGCCAAAAAAGAGCTAGCTATGATCAATTTGGTCATGCCGGAACTGATCCTAATGGTTTTGGTGGTTTTGGAGCTGGTGGATTTGGTGGAGCTGGCGGATTTGAAGACATATTTGATATGTTTTTTGGTGGAAGCAGTAGTTTTGGCAGTAGTCGTAGGAAGGGGCCTCAAAAAGGGGCAGATCTTAGGGTAGACATTGAATTAAATTTTGAGGAAGCTGCATTTGGGAAAAAGGAAAATATCAGGGTGACCCGTATGGAAGACTGCCATAGTTGTGGTGGTACTGGAGCCCAACAGGGAACAAATGTTAGAACCTGTGATAAGTGCAGTGGATCAGGTCAAATACAATATACTCAAAACACTCCCTTAGGACGATTTGTAAATGTTAAAACCTGTGATAGGTGTAACGGGAGTGGAGAAATTATAGATTCTCCTTGCACTAACTGCCATGGAAGTGGAAAGGAGCAAAAAACTAGAACTATATTAGTGAATATTCCTGCTGGTGTGGATAATGGCAGTATATTACCCTTAAGAGGAGAAGGTGAACCTGGAGAAAGAGGAGGCAGAAGGGGAGATTTATATGTATATATTCATGTAAAAGCCCATCCTATTTTTACCAGGGAAGGTAACAATATTTATTGTGATGTACCTATAACCTTTGTTCAAGCGGCCTTAGGCTATGAGTTAGAAGTACCTACCCTAGATGGAAAAGTTAAATATTCCATTCCAGAAGGCACCCAAACAGGAACTGTATTTCGTTTAAGAGGAAAAGGAGTACCTAATATTAATGGTCGTGGTAGAGGAGATCAATTTGTTAAAATTAAAGTAGAAGTGCCAAAAAAACTTAACAAGGAGCAAAAAGAACTTTTACAAAAATTTGCTGCAATAAGTGGGGAAGAGGTCCATGAACAGACAAAGAGTTTTTTTGATAAGGTTAAGGATGTTTTTGGAGTATAATATTAAGCATTAATATAAATTATAGGGATTTATATTGTTAATTATCTGTTGTAAATAGGAGGTCAGTAGATGAAGTGGATTGAAGTAAAAATAAAAACTTCCCATGAAGCAGTGGAGAGTATGTCTAATATACTTCATGAGTCAGGTGCTGGTGGGGTGGTAATTGAAGACCCACAAGATGTAATAGTCTTTCAAAATGAAACAGAAAACTGGGATTATATTGATGAAAGATTATTAGGTGCATTAGAGGAAAATGTATGTGTAAAGGGATATCTATCTGAATCTCCAAACCTCTCAGACAATATCCAACTTATAAAAGAACGGGTGGAACAAGTTCGAGATGCTGGAATTGATGCTGGATTAGGAGAGGTCACTATAGCAGAAGTCTTTGAGGAAGATTGGTCCTCTGCTTGGAAGCAATATTATAAACCGTTGAAGATTGGAAAAAATATTGTTATTAAACCTTCCTGGGAAAAATATGAAGGAAAAGAATGGGAGCATATTATTGAATTAGACCCAGGAATGGCCTTTGGAACTGGTACCCATGAAACTACACAATTGTGTATCCAGTTGTTGGAAAGGTATGTAAAAGAGGATGACATAGTTATAGATATTGGTTCCGGTACTGGCATACTTGGCATAGTAGCAGCTAAGCTAAAAAGTAAAAGGGTAATAGGTGTGGATATAGACCCTATTGCAATTAAGGTAGCTAAGGAAAATATATTAATCAATAATGTGGAAGATATTTTTGAAATTCGAGAGGGACATTTATTTGATCAGATAAAAGAAAAGGGCGATATAGTTGTTGCAAATATTGTAACTGACGTAATATTAGATTTGATAAAAGATATACGAAGAAATTTAAATGAACAGGGCATTTTAATTGCTTCAGGCATAATTCTAGATAGGTTGGAGGATGTAAAATCAGCATTAGAAGAAGAAAAAATTGAGATACTTTCTATTGAAAAAATGGGTGAATGGGTAGCCCTTTGTTGTAGAGTGTGATTGGGAGGAGTATAATGGCTCGTTTTTTTGTAGATTCTAACCAGATAGATAGGGCTAATGGAACTATAAATATCTTAGGTGAAGATGTAAAACATATTAAAAAGGTATTACGGTTAAAGATAGGACAAGAATTAGAAATATGCGATGGGTTAGGAACTGATTATAATGTAAACATAAGTGAAATTGGGAATGATAATATAAAGACTAATATAAAGAATTATTACCCTTCTAAAGGGGAATCTAATATTGAAGTTACTTTATATCAGGGATTGCCTAAATCTACTAAAATGGATATGATTATTCAAAAATGTACTGAGCTAGGTATTTATTCTATAGTACCAATCTATACTAAAAGAACTATTGTAAATATTGAAAACACAAAAAAAGAAATAAAAAAGATAGAACGTTGGCAAAGAATAGCCTTTGAAGCTGCAAAACAATCACAAAGGGGAAAAATTCCTAAAATTGAAAAGGTTAGAGATTTTAGAGAAATTTGGGAAGATTTAAAAAAGAATGATTTAAATCTTATTGCTTACGAGAAGGAAAATACCAAGGGATTAAAAGAAATTTTAATAGATAACAATATTAGTAAAGTCGGAATTTTGATAGGTCCTGAAGGAGGATTTGATGAAGGAGAAATCATACAGGCCCAAGAAAGGGGTGTAACATCCTTTACTTTAGGTCCTAGAATTTTACGAACAGAAACTGCTGGTTTTACTTCCCTTGCTATAATTATGTATGTACTGGGGGACTTAGGAGGATATTAATTGGAAAAGGTAGCATTTCATACGCTTGGATGTAAGGTAAACACATACGATACAGAGACTTTAGCAGAGATTTTTGAAAAGGAAGGATATTCAATTGTAGATTTTGAAGACAGGGCAGATGTTTATGTAATTAACACTTGTACTGTAACAAATTTAGGTGATAGAAAGTCTCGACAAATGATTAGGAAAGCAAAAAAAACAAATAAAAACTCTATTATTGTGGTTGCTGGATGCTATGCTCAAACTTCACCAGAGGAGGTGATGGGTATACCTGAAGTTAATCTAGTGATAGGAAATAAGGATCGCAAAAATATAGTAAAACTAGTAAATATGATAAAGGATAAGTCAGAAGATAAGATAAATGCAGTAGAAGACATTATGAAAGAGCGGGATTTTGAAGATCTAACGGTATATGAAATAAGGGGTAAAACTAGAGGATTTATAAAAATACAGGAGGGTTGCAACCAATTCTGTTCTTATTGTATTATTCCTTATGCTAGGGGACCAATAAGAAGTAGACCACCAGGGAGTGTTATTAAGGAAGTAGAGAATCTTATAAAGGCTGGTTATAAAGAAGTAGTTTTAACAGGAATTCATGTTGCTTCCTATGGCAAGGATACTGGGAATATTTCACTAATTGAATTAATGGAAAATATAAATAAATTAAGGGGTTTAAAAAGAATTAGATTAAGCTCTTTAGAACCCACCCTTCTAACAAGTAATTTTTTAGAAAGGCTAGCTGAACTTGATAAATTTTGTCCCCACTTTCATGTTTCCCTACAAAGTGGATCAGATACAATCTTAAAGGCAATGAAAAGAAAATATACTACTGAGGAATATAGTCAATTCATTGATAATATTAGGATGTATTTTCCTCAGGCTTCAATCACCACAGATATAATGGTGGGTTTCCCAGGAGAAGGAGATAAGGAATTTAAAGAAACCTATGACTTTGCTAAAAGTATAGGTTTTAGCAAAATTCATGTATTTAAATATTCTCCACGAAGGGGAACTCCTGCTTTTAAATATCCTAATCAGGTAAATGGGAATATTAAGGAAGAAAGAAGCAAGGAACTTATTGCTTTAGCTGATGAACAGGAAAAACTATTTTATAAAAAGTTTATAGGTAGCACAGCAAAGGTTTTATTTGAACAAAACTTAGGTAAGAATAATAATATATATGAGGGATTGACTGATAATTATATTAGGGTACTATGTGATAACAAGGAGGATGTAAAGGGCAAAATCTTGCCTGTTACCTTGGAAAGGATAGGTATGGGACACATGGAAGGAAGGATTATCAATTCTTAAAGAAGGATTTTTATTATAAATGTTGAATAAATATTATTAAGAGTATTTTTTGTTTTAGATTTATAGGAGGGGGTGAAAAAATGAAGGATTGTTTATTTTGTAAGATAGTAGAAAAGGAAATACCTAGTGATTTTATCTTTGAAGATGATAGGGTTGTAGCCTTTAATGATATTTCCCCCCAAGCACCTACTCATATTTTAATTATTCCCAAGGAACATTTCAATTCTTTAATGGATATTCCTGATGATAAATTGGATATTATATCACATATTCATAATGTGGCTAGAAAATTAGCCCAGGACAGAAAAATAGATGGGAGTGGATTTAGAGTTGTTAATAATTGCGGAAAAGAGGGTGGACAATCTGTAGGTCATCTCCATTATCATTTATTAGGCGGTAGACAATTGGCCTGGCCACCAGGCTAAATCCAACTATTGACATAGGATTTTATTCATATATAATATAGGATGTGTTTATGTAATAGCATCCCACGTAACACTACAGTAGTATTAAGAGTTTTACGTACTGTTACTAGCGGAGGGAGGGAAATATATGTCAGAAATCAAGGTTGGAGAAAATGAATCTTTAGAAAATGCACTTCGTAGATTTAAACGAAAATGTTCTCGTTCAGGTGTTTTATCTGAGGTAAGAAAAAGGGAGCATTATGAGAAACCAAGTGTTAGAAGAAAGAAAAAATCTGAAGCAGCCAGAAAGAGAAAAAGAAAGTTTTATTAATAATTAAAAACTATTTAGGACCTAGATATTCTAGGTCTTTATATTTTTATTAATATCAACAATATTGATTCATACAGATTGTAGGAAAGAAAAAAAAATGATATAATTTTATAAAGTGATTATTGCTAAACAAAAGGTTTTACACTCCAGAGACGGATTATTTATCTTCTTGCCAATAGAATCGAGGTGATAAAACTGATAAAAAAGATATTTTATATAATGCTTTTTCTTATAACAATATTTATTATGGTAGGCGGTCAGGTAGGTGGAGAAAAACAACCCTATTATGTAGTCCCTGTTGAAGGAGAAGTAGGGCCAGCTATGACGGCATTTGTAACCCAGAGCATTAAAGAAGCTGAAGAAAATAATGCTAAGGCCATAATATTTAAAATAAATACACCGGGAGGTTTAGTAGATAGTGCTCTGTCTATAAGTGAAGCAATATTAAAGACTCCAATAAAAACCATAGCTTTTGTAGATGGAGAGGCAATATCTGCTGGAACTATTATTACAATATCTGCTGAGGATATTTACATGTCTCCATCTTCTACCATTGGAGCAGCAGAAACTCGGCCTAAAGAAGAAAAATATATCAGTTATTGGGCTGGGAAATTACGAAATGTTGCCCAATTAAGAGATAGGGACCCTAAGATAATTGCAGCAATGGCAGATGCTGATATTGAGATTGAAGGAATAATTGAAAAGGGTAAGCTATTAACACTTACCTCTCAAGAGGCGATGGATTTTGAGATTATAGATGGGATAGTAGAATCTATTAGTGAAATAGAGAGAGTTGCAAATTTGCAAGACTTTAATAAACAAGAATTATCACCTTCTTTTCAATTATTATTATCATCTTTAGTTACTAACACGGCAGCAACTTCTATTCTATTATCAATTGGTTTTATTGGTGCTGTAGTAGAAATATTCACCCCTGGATTTGGGTTGGGAGGAGTGGTTAGCTTGACAGCCTTTGGTTTATTTTTTGGCGGACTTTTACTGGCGGGCCATAGCAGTTGGCTTGTAATATTAATATTCTTTATAGGCATAATATTATTATTAGTAGAGGTACTGATACCTGGATTTGGTATTCCAGGAATATTGGGAATTAGCGCTATTATTGCAAGCATTGTTTTAGCATCTTCTTCAATAGAGCAAGCTTTAATATCTATAGTAATAGCTATAGTGTTGACCATTATAGCCTTTATACTGTTGTTTAGATTTGCCCCAAGGAATAAGTTCTTTAAAANNAATTACCTTGTCTACATCTTTAAAGACTTCTGATGGCTATATTAGTTCAAAAAGTTATAAACCATATATAAATAAGGAGGGTGTTACAATTACACCTTTAAGGCCAGCTGGAACTATAGAGATTGAAGATACAAAATTAGATGTAGTATCAGAAAATATCTTTATTGAAAAAGGGGAAAAAGTAAAGGTAATTAAGATAGAAGGAAATAGGATTATTGTAAAAAAATTAGATTAGGGAGGTTTATTATAATGCCACAAATGATAGGAATTATTATATTTGTTGGAATTGTCTTTATTTTATTGGCAGTACTATTTAGCTTTATACCAGTAGGATTATGGGTTGCTGCTTTAGCAGCTAAGGTTCCTATTGGAATATTTACTTTAATTGGAATGAGACTTAGAAGGGTAGTGCCTAGAAGAGTAGTGGTCCCACTTATTAAGGCTAGTAAGGCGGGGCTAGATGTAAAGGTGGATCAATTTGAAGCCCATTATCTAGCAGGAGGCAATGTAGATAAGGTAGCAAATGCCTTAATTGCAGCCCAGAGGGCTGATATAGAGCTTACCTTTGAAAGAGCTGCAGCTATTGACCTTGCAGGTAGGGATGTGTTAGAAGCTGTACAAATGAAGGTTAATCCTAAGGTGATTGAAACCCCAATAATTTCTGCAGTTGCCAAGGATGGTATTGAAGTAAAGGTTAAGGCTAGAGTTACAGTTCGAGCTGATATAGATAGGCTTATTGGGGGAGCTGGAGAAGAAACCATTATTGCTAGAGTAGGAGAGGGTATTGTTACAACTGTAGGTAGTTCTGAATTTCATACAGATGTTTTGGAAAATCCTGATTCAATCTCTCAAACTGTTTTAAATAAAGGTTTAGATGCAGGTACTGCCTTTGAGATTCTATCCATTGATATTGCAGATGTAGATGTGGGAAGAAATATAGGTGCTCAATTACAGACTGATCAAGCAGAGGCTGATAAACGTATTGCCCAGGCTAAGGCTGAGGAAAGAAGAGCTATGGCAGTGGCTAGGGAACAAGAAATGGTAGCAGCTGTTCAGGAAATGCGAGCTAAAGTTGTAGAAGCGGAAGCTGAGATTCCTTTGGCAATGTCCCAGGCTTTTAGAGAAGGTAATTTAGGAGTTATGGATTATTATAATATGAAAAATATTTTAGCAGATACCCAAATGAGAGATTCTATTTCTAAGATAGATAAGAATTCCAGAAAAGATAATAGGTAAATATGCCTAGAGGTGATTAAATGGACTTTTTTGAGGGAATATTTGAGAGTATAATCCCCTTATTGATTTTTATTATTATTCCTATTATAAGAGGGTTAAACAATAGTAAAAAACAAAAAAGGGAATATGAAAGAAGAAGGAGTATGAGAAAAACTCCTTATGAACAGCCAAATGTACCTGCTAGAGGCGCATTTGAAAGCATAATAGAAGAGCTAAGAAAGGATATTCAGGAAAAGCTCAACATGGAAGAAGGAGAACCTGGGGAAGGCAAATTAGAAATTGAAGAATCCATTGAAACAGATCATATTGATTATGATGATAAAGAGTCCCAAGTTCCAGTATATGATTTACACAGACCTTTAAATGTTATTGAAGAAACTACAATAGACTTAGAAGTAGATAAGGAAAGTTTAGATAATATTTTAAATTTTTCTCCAAATTCTATTATTCAAGGCTTAATATTTTCTGAGATATTGGGACCTCCAAAGTCTCAGAGATAATTAATAAGAATAAATCAGCCCGCAACATTATTTGTTGTGGGCTGATTTATTCTTTTGCATAGTAAATAAAAATGGGCATAAATATAAAAATAGAGAGGGTGGGGTAATGAATAGTAAAATAAACAATTTAAAAGGTGGAATTTCAGAAACTTTAGAGCTACCTAAGGAAATAACCCTTGATCTTCCTAAGATAACTTTAATAGGTAACCTACAATTGAATATTGAGAATCATAAGGGGATTATTGAATATAACACTCAGCGAATTAGAATTTCTAGTAATTCCGGAATGATAAAAATAATTGGCCAAAATTTATATATAAAGACAATCATAAAAGAGGAAATAATTATCACAGGAGAAATAAATTCTTTTGAATATATAGATTAAAGAAGGTGGCACTCGTGCTTATTGTAAAGTTATGGCATTATTTTAGGGGCTATGTTATTATAAAAATTGAAGGATTTATGTTGGAAAAGTTTTTAAATCTTGTGGCAAGTGAAGAAATTTTCCTATGGGATATAATTAGAGATTCTAGTACTTGTATATATATCAAAGTGGGGAAAAGGGATTTTATAAAATTAAAAAGTATTATAAAAAAAGTACCCTGTAGAATAGCTATTATTGATAAAAAAGGACTGCCCTTTATACTTTGGAAAATGAAGAAAAGGATATTCTTAGTAATGGGTGCTTCAATCACATTGATTATTATAATTACCTTGACCTCCTTTGTTTGGGAAATAGAGGTTACTGGAAATAAAAAGATTCCAACAAATATTATTATAAAACAATTAAATGATTTAGGATTAAAGAAAGGTAAGCTAAAATATAAGCTTTCAGAAAATGAATTAGAAAATAAGCTGATTATAAATAATAAGGATATTTCCTATGTCCATATTTCTATTAAGGGTATTAAAGCATATGTGGAGATAGTAGAAAAGGTAAACCCTCCACCTATATTAAATAAAAACATCCCTACAAATGTTTTTGCAGATAGAGATGGAATTATCCATAGCATGTTAGTCTATGGTGGGGAGGCTATGGTAAAAAAAGGAGATTTAGTAAAAGAAGGAGATTTATTAATAAGTGGTGAAATTCTAGGAAATGAAAATCCTGAGAAAGAAAAAGGGATAGAAGGAGAAAATAGTATTGATGGTACAAGGATCCATGCTTGGGGAGATGTTTATGCACAAACCTGGTATGAATATGAAATAGAGGTTAAATTTAAAGATTTTATGGCTAATTTAGATGAAGTAATAAATGAGAAAGGGATAATTATTGGTAAAAAAGAAATTTTATTTAAAAAGTCTAAAAATTCTTTGGATGGCTATGATAAAATAGAAAGTGCTACAGCACTTATTGATATTATGGGCATTAGGATACCAATATATTTTAAGAATGTTAAATATATTAAGCAAAGAGAACTAAAAAATTTATCAGACAATAGAATAAAAGAAATTGCCTTAGAGGAAGTTAAAACCATTATAGAGGAAGAAAGAAAAAGAAAGGTGGAAATTAGAAATTCTACAATAGAAATTGTTAGTAAAGACGCAGATAAGAGTATTGTAAAGGTGACTATTGAAGCATTGGAAAATATAGCAGTCATAAAAGAATTTACTGATTAAAGGGAGGATAATAACTTTTGGATCATCAATTAATGGAAGAAAGGATTAATATTGAAGATTTAGAATATCAAATGAAATTATTTGGTAATTTCGATGAAAATATCAAGGTTATTGAAAAGAATTTTTCAACAAAGATTATTGTTAGGGATGGAAATATTAAAGTATTAGGCAATAAAGAAGAAGTATCAATTGTAAAAAGTATAATTGAGATTTTATTAGAAAGTATCAAGAATAATAAGGCTATTACAACCCAATCCATTAATTATATAATAAGCCTTGCAAAAAAAGGGGAAGGGGATAAGTTTTCCACCTTAAATGATGTGATTTGTTACACAGCTCGGGGCAAACAGATTAGAAGTAAAACCTTAGGACAAAAAAGATATGTCCAAGCCATCAAAAAAAACGAAATTGTCTTTGGTATAGGGCCGGCAGGTACAGGAAAAACATACTTAGCTGTTGCAATGGCTGTCTCCGCTTTTAAAAATGAAGAGGTAAGTAGGATTATCCTGACTCGTCCTGCAGTAGAGGCCGGAGAAAATCTAGGATTTTTACCCGGGGATTTACAGGAAAAGGTAGACCCTTACCTTAGACCATTATATGATGCATTATTTGATCTTATGGGAACAGATACTTACCAGAACTATATTGAAAAGGGCGTTATTGAAATTGCGCCTCTAGCATATATGAGGGGAAGAACCTTAGATGATGCATTTATTATTTTAGATGAGGCTCAAAACACTACCCCAGAGCAAATGAAGATGTTTTTGACAAGGATGGGAATGGGCTCTAAAGCCATTATTACAGGTGATATAACTCAAATAGATTTACCCCATGGTAGAGGTTCTGGTCTGAAGAAGGTTATTGAAATTTTGGAAAATGTGAAAGGTATAGAATTTATATATCTAACCCAGGCAGATGTAGTTCGCCACCCATTAGTTCAAAAAATTATAGAAGCTTATGAAAGCTATGACAAAAAGCAATTAAAGGATAATTTTAATAAAGTTAGATAAGGTAGGGATGAAAGTGGAATCTGTATATTTTGATAATCGCCAGGACCATATAGAGATAACTAGTGAAATCCAAAGAATTTTAGAGAAGGTTATTAGTTTAACATTAGAGATAGAAGGAATTAACTTTCCTGTTGAAATAAGCATATCTTTTGTAGATAATGATGAAATTCAACAACTAAATAATGAGTTTAGGGGTATTAATACTGCCACAGATGTTTTATCTTTTCCTTTAATTGAAAGGTTATTATTAGAAAGATATAAGGAAAACTCTAATATGGAAACAGATTTGCTTTTAGGGGATATTATTATTTCTATGGATAAGGTTATTGAACAATCTAAGGAATATGGACATTCAATTTTAAGAGAATCTGCATATTTAACAACCCATGGAATGCTTCATTTATTAGGTTATGACCATATGAACTCTGAAGAAAAATTTATAATGAGGGAAAAGGAAAAATTAGTAATGGCAAAAATAAAAATCTTTAGAAATTAAATCCTGAGGTGGAAAAATGAAAATTAGAAACCTTATAGATAGTTTTAATTATGCTATTTCTGGATTAATATATGCATTAAAAACCCAAAGAAATATGAAAATCCATTTTACCATAGGGACCATAGTAATATTAATAAGTCTTTTTATGGATTTTAACCGAGTAGAACTAATAATATTATTTTTTACAATATGTTTGGTAATTATTACAGAAATGATAAATACTGCAATAGAATCTACTATAGATCTTTATACCAAGTCTTATCATCCTTTAGCAAGGATTGCAAAGAATGTGGCTGCTGGTACTGTTTTAATTGCAGCTGTAAACTCTATGATTGTGGCTTATGTATTATTTTTTAATCGACTTAACCCTATGGCAAAGATTATTTTACATAGGGTCCAACAATCTCCGGGTCATTTAACTTTTGTCAGCTTGGTGTTGGTAGTAGTTATTGTCATAGGAGTGAAATCTAAGTATAGTGAAGGCTCATATATGGTGGGGGGGATGCCCAGCGGTCATAGTGCAATCTCTTTTTCAATATCTACTGCTATATCTTTTATTTCAAAAGATGCATTAGTCTCTACTATGGCTTTTTTACTAGCCTTTTTAATTTCCCAAAGTCGGATAGAGGGAAGAATACATACACCTTTTGAAGTTATAGTAGGTGGAATTATAGGCACTTTAATTACAGTATTGATTTTTCAATTATATTAAGGATATTTATTAATAGAAATGGAGGAAAACCATTGATAATAGATAAGGAAACCAAGATAAAATTATTAAAAGCTGCCTATGAAGCTAAAGAGTATGCTTATGCTCCTTATTCAAATTTTTCAGTTGGAGCTGCTTTGCTAACTAAAGAGGGTAGAATCTTTACAGGTTGTAATATTGAAAATGCTTCTTATGGGGCGACAAATTGTGCAGAAAGAACAGCCATATTTAAAGCAATATCAGAGGGGGAGAGAGATTTTTTGGCGCTAGCTATTGTAAGTGATTTTTCAGGATATACATTTCCCTGTGGGATATGTCGTCAGGTTATTTCTGAATTCTCTAAGGAATTTCAAGTAATATTTCAAAATAACAAAGGTGAAATACTTAGTCTTTCAGTTAAAGATTTATTTCCATATCCTTTTAATGAAAAAGACTTGGTAAAATAGAGGAGGTAAATCTATGGAAAGAAAATATTATTCTGGTTTTGTTACTATTATTGGGAGGCCTAATGTAGGTAAATCAACCTTATTAAATAAAATTATGGGAGAAAAACTGGTAATTGTTTCAAATAAACCTCAAACTACTAGAAATACAATTCGTTGTATTTATACCAAGGAGAATTACCAAATTGTATTTGTAGATACACCAGGTATTCACCGACCTATAAATAAATTAGGGGAATATATGGTCAATGCAGCAAAACAAACCTTAAATGAAGTAGATGTTATTTTATATTTAGTGGATGAAAGTATGTATATAGGAGCGGGGGATCAATATATATTAGAAACTCTTAAAGATGTAAGAACCCCTGTATTTTTATTAATAAATAAGATGGATTTATTGACTAAGGATGAATTATTAAAGAAAATTTCTTTATATAAGGATATTGATTATATAGATGAAATAATACCAATTTCTGCAAAGACCAATGAAAACCTATCTAATTTACTAGAAATTATTGTAGATAAATTACCAGAAGGTCCCCAGTATTTTCCTGAGGACATGATTATAGATCAACCAGAAAGAATTATTGTTGCTGAAATAGTTAGAGAAAAAGCATTACAATTACTCCAGCAAGAGGTGCCCCATGGAATAGCTACAGAAGTCATTTTAATTAAGGAAAGGAATAAAAAAAACCTTTTAGATATTCAGGTTAATATCTATTGTGAGAAGAATAGCCATAAGGGGATTATTATTGGGAAAAATGGATTTATGTTAAAAGAAATTGGAAAAAGGGCTAGGAAAGATATTGAAGACTTATTAGGGATTAAAGTTAATTTACAATTATGGGTTAAGATAAAATCAGATTGGAGAAATAAGCAGCGAGAACTAAAGGATTTAGGCTATCAATAAAGTAAACTTAAAAATTACCTCCTTAATAGGCAATGGATAGTATTAATTATATTTTAAGGGATATTCTAATATAATAATGCTAATAAAAAGGGAGGAAGTTTATATGGAAAAATTACTTTGGGAATGGTTTAATAAAACAGGAAGATTGGATTTATATTTACTTTATCGGGATTTTATAGAAGCACATGACTGCAAAGACTTTTATTATAAAAAACAAGAAAAAAATTTTCTATCCAACTTAGAGGAGAAATTATTATAGGGAGAAGGTAAAATGGGGCTATTAAAAACTTCTGGAATAATTATAAAACAAATTAATTATGGTGAAGCAGATAAGATATTGACAATTTTCACTAAGGATTATGGCAAACTACAGGCTTTAGCAAAGGGAGCCCGGAGAACTAATAACAGATTTTTATCTTCTACCCAATTATTTTGCTATAGCAATTTTATATTTTTCCAGGGAAAATCAATGATCTATGTTAACACAGCTGAATTAAGAGAATCATTTTATAATTTAAGAAAAGATCTACGGGATTTTACCTATGCTTCTTATATTATTGAACTAATAAATGCTGCCCTTGAAGAAAATCAAAAAGAAGAAAAATATTTTTTTCTTCTTTTGCATACTCTTAACCATATGACTTATTCAAAGCATTTGGATTTAGATCTGATAAAATTAGCCTTTCAAATTAAATTAATGGCTCTATCTGGCTATGCTCCCCATCTAAAGAATTGTGTTTCTTGTGGGGGAGAAATAGACCATAGTATTAAATTTAGCAATGAAAATGGGGGAATACTATGTTCTAAATGCTTTAATGAAGATTTTTATGGAAAAAAAATAACAAGGGAAGGGGTAGATATTATTTCATATATTTTATATAATCCTCTTTCTGCATTAAGTAAACTAGAAGTCAATACTTCTCTTTTAAGACAGTTAAATAATATTATGGAAGCCTATGTTTGTAAATATTTAGAAAAATCTTTTCACACCTTAGATTTTTTAGAGATTATGGATAGCAATTAATAATCCTATAAAGGAGATGGGTAAATTGTACCAAGAGCTAGAAAAGATTGATATTATAAGAGAGAGAATAGAGGTAGACTATAAGGAAGCTAAGGAAGCATTGGATTTAGCAAAGGGAGATATTTTACAAGCCATAATTATAATAGAAGAAAAAAAGAAGAAGGATACTTGGACAGAACAGATACATGTGGCAGGATCAGAAGTGGTGGATAAATTAAAAGAAATTGTAAAAAAGGGTAATATCAATCGAATTAAAGTAAAAAAGGATGAATATTTAATACTAGATATTCCTATTACTGCTGGTGCAGTAGGAGCGGTATTCTTACCCTATATAACTGCTATTGGTGCCGCTGTTGCATTTGTCTCAAAATGTACTATTGAGATTGAAAGACCTAATAGGAATAATATCAATGTTAATGAAAAAGTTTATGATATGGTTAAGATGGCAGAAGATAAAGCTAAGGAAGAAATGGGAAAAAGGTGGGAATAGCAGTTGACAAAGGAGTATATTTTTGATAATTTATAGAAAACAATATAAGAGGTACATTGAGAAAGAAGAGTAGTAAAGGAAACTTTTTTTAGCGAGCTGGGGAGGGTGGAAGCCTGGTAAAAGTCTTTTGCAAAAGGAACTTTTGAGTACAGTTATTAAGTGGACCTTCTGGTCAACAAGGGTGGGACCGCGGATTAAAATCCGTCCCTTAGTTGGAAATAGGAGGTTTTATTTTTTTGAACATTTAAGGAGGTATTATTATGTCTAATGGTATAACTATGAATGATGTTGTTAGCCTAGCTAAAACAAGGGGATTCATATTTCCAGGGTCAGAAATCTATGGTGGTTTGGCAAATACCTGGGACTATGGCCCGCTAGGTATAGAATTAAAGAACAACATTAAAAAAGCCTGGTGGAAAAAATTTATTCAGGAAAGTCCTTATAATGTTGGACTGGATTCTGCAATATTAATGAATCCTGAAGTATGGGTTGCTTCTGGCCATATAGCTGGATTCAACGATCCATTAATGGATTGTAAGGCATGCAAAGCTCGTTTTCGTGCAGACAAACTTATTGAGGATTTTGTCCTTGAAAAAGGGGAAGAATTAATTGTGGATGGATGGGGTAGTGAGGAAATGCTAAATTATATAGATGAAAACAACATTCCCTGTCCTAAATGCGGGAAAAATAATTTTACTGATATTAGACAATTTAACCTAATGTTTAAAACTCGCCAAGGTGTTTTAGAATATTCTAGTTCAGATATTTATTTACGACCTGAAACAGCCCAAGGAATTTTTACAAATTTTAAAAACGTTCAAAGAAGTTCTAGAAAAAAGATACCTTTTGGCATTGGACAAATAGGTAAGTCCTTTAGAAATGAAATAACCCCTGGTAATTTCATATTCAGGACTAGAGAGTTTGAACAAATGGAACTTGAATTCTTCTGTAAACCTGGAGAAGATTTAGAATGGTTTAATTATTGGAGAAGTTTTTGTAAAAATTGGTTGCTGGAATTGGGTATTAAAGAGGAAAATATTAGATTTAGAGATCATAGTAAAAATGAATTATCCCATTATAGTAAAGCTACAACAGACATTGAATATCTTTTCCCATTTGGATGGGGAGAATTGTGGGGAATTGCTGACCGGACTGATTATGATTTAAAACAACATCAGGAACATTCTGGTCAGGATATGACTTATATGGATCCAATTACTAATGAAAAATATATTCCTTATTGTGTTGAACCATCTGTGGGTGTAGATAGATTATTATTGGCTTTCTTAACAGAGGCCTTTGAAATAGAAGAAATAAATAATGGTGAAAGTAGAAATATTTTAAAATTCCATCCTCAATTAGCACCTGTAAAAGCTGCTATATTGCCTTTAACCAAAAAACTTAAGGATAAGGCCTTAAATGTATATGATACTTTAAGTAAAAAATTCTTTGTAGACTATGATGAGACTGGCAGTATAGGAAAAAGATATAGGAGACAAGATGAAATAGGAACACCATTTTGTATTACAATAGACTTTGATACACTGGAAGATAATAGTGTTACCATCCGTCACAGAGATTCTATGGAACAAGAACGTATTGAAATAGAAAGAATTGTAGAATTTTTGGAAAAAGCATTAGAATATTAGAAATATAATTGATTTAAGCCTCTATTATTAGAGGCTTTTTAAGATTAGCTATGTTCATCATTGAAATAATACTTGGATATATAGTATAATACAATCTAGCACAAGGGAAATTATTTAGTTTTTAAACAATACTAAATAATTACTAAGGGGTGAGTACCATAGAGTTTTCACATCGTCAAACTAAAATAATTGAGATTGTAAAGAGATACCAACCCATCACCAGTGAAAATATTGCAAAAAAACTTAATTTAACAAGGGCTACCCTCAGAACGGATTTAGCTTTATTAACTATGCTAGAAATACTTATTGCAAAGCCTAAGGTTGGATACATATATTCAGGTAAATCCTTATTTAGTTTTATAGGGGATTCCATGAAAAAAATAAAAGTAAAGGATGTTAAATCATCTGCTGTAGCTGTTCTAGAAGAAACAAGTATATATGATGCTATAGTGACATTATTTTTAGAAGATGTTGGCACAATTTTTATACAAAGTAAGGAACAATTTTTATTGGGAGTGGTTTCTAGAAAGGACTTTTTAAAATCAGCCATTGGGAATCAAGACATACATAGAATTCCTGTAGGGATGATTATGACTAGAATGCCTAATGTTGCCTTTGTATATCCAGAGGATTCAATTTATGATGCTGCTTTGAAGATAATTAACCATGAAATAGATTCATTGCCTGTAGTTCAAGAGTTAATAAATGAAAAGGGCAAGGCCCAATATAAAATTATTGGTAAGATTTCCAAAACAAATATTACAAAAAAATTTGTACAATTTGGTTCGGAAAAGTCTGATATAAAATTATAAACTAATAGCTGTTTAATTATACAGCTATAATATNNGGAAATGCAACTATGAGGGATCTTTTAGGAGGTAAAGGTGCTAACCTTGGAGAGATGACTAATATGGGTTTACCTGTTCCTCAAGGTTTTATTATTACCACAGAAGCCTGTAATCAGTTTTATCAAACTGGAGAAAAATTATCTGAAGGCCTTATAGAAGAAATATATTCTTCTTTAAATAAATTGGAAAAGGAAACCGGTAAGGAATTCGGTTCAGTGGAAAATCCACTATTGGTGTCTGTTAGATCAGGAGCAGCTATTTCAATGCCTGGTATGATGGATACAATATTAAATTTGGGGTTAAATGATGATACTGTTAAGACCTTAGCAGAAAATACTCAAAATGAAAGGTTTGCTTATGATAGTTATAGAAGATTTATCCAGATGTTTGGTGATGTGGTACTGGAAATAGATAAGGATAAATTTGAAAATTTATTGGAGTTAATGAAAGAAGAAAATAATTTCACAGAAGATACCCAATTAACTGCTGAACATTTAAAAGAATTAGTAGAACAGTTTAAAGAAGTAGTTAGAAAAGAAACAGGAGAAGATTTTCCCTATGACCCAAAGGAACAATTGCTAAAATCTGTTGAGGCTGTTTTTGCTTCCTGGAATAATCCTAGGGCCATTACTTATAGAAGAATTAATGAAGTTCCAAAGAGTATTAAGGGAACTGCAGTAAATGTCCAAACAATGGTATTTGGAAATATGGGAGATGATTGTGGTACTGGTGTTGCCTTTACAAGAAACCCATCAACTGGAGAGAATAAACTATATGGTGAATTTTTAATGAATGCCCAAGGGGAAGATGTTGTTGCAGGAATTAGAACTCCCCAATCTATTTCTCACTTAAAAGAAGTTTCTCCAGAACTTTATAAACAATTTAAAGACGCAGCTGAAAAACTTGAAAAACATTACAAAGATATGCAGGATATAGAATTTACAATAGAAAAATCCAAACTATATATTTTGCAGACACGAAGTGGTAAAAGAACTGCTACAGCTGCAATAAGAGTAGCTTCAGAACTTGTGGAGGAGGGAATTATATCTAAAGAAGAAGCATTGATGCGTATAGAACCTAAGCAACTTGATCAACTTTTACATCCTAATTTTGACGAGGAAGCCCTTAAAAATGCATCAGCTATAGCAAAGGGTTTACCTGCTTCTCCAGGGGCAGCTACAGGTAAGATCTACTTTACTGCAGAAGCTGCTGTTACAGCAGTCAATAGCGGGGAAAAGGCTATTTTAGTAAGGCAAGAGACATCACCAGAAGATATCGAGGGTATGTATCTTGCCAGTGGAATACTAACAGCAAGGGGTGGAATGACTTCCCATGCGGCCGTAGTAGCAAGAGGAATGGGTAAATGCTGTGTAGCAGGATGTGAATCCATTAGGGTAAATGAAGAAAAAAAGGAATTTATTGTTGACGGCAAGGTATATAAAGAAGGAGATTTTATTTCATTAGATGGCGGTACTGGATTAGTTTACTCAGGAGAAATTAAAACTGTAGAGCCCACTCTTTCAGGACATTTTGGAGAACTAATGGAATGGTCTGATGAATTTAGAAAACTAAGAATAAGGACTAATGCTGATACACCAGCTGATGCTGAAACTGCTGTTAAGTTTGGAGCAGAGGGTATTGGACTATGTAGGACTGAGCATATGTTCTTTGACGAAAAAAGAATTAGCTCTGTTCGAAAAATGATTCTTTCCAATACAAAGGAGCAAAGGGAAAAATATTTAAATGAAATATTACCAATGCAAAAAGAAGATTTTAAAGGTATATTTAGGGCCATGGGTGGTAGACCTGTTACAATAAGACTATTAGATCCACCACTACATGAATTTCTTCCAGTCCAGGATAAGGATATTTTATCTTTAGCTAAAGACTTTGACATAAGCTTTGACGAACTAAAAGAAATAATTGAATCTCTCAAAGAATTTAACCCAATGCTGGGTCATAGAGGTTGTAGAATAGCTATTACCTATCCTGAAATTGCGGTAATGCAAACAAAAGCTATAATTGAAGCAGCTATAGAAGTTTCTAAAGAGGATAATATAGAAATTAAACCAGAGATAATGATACCTTTAGTAGGTATTGTAGAAGAATTAGAATACCTTAAAGATTATATAGTAAAAACAGCCGATGAATTAATAGAAAAAGCAGGAATAGAATTAGNNATCAAATAGCTAAGGAAGCAGAATTTTTCTCCTTTGGTACTAACGACTTAACACAAATGGCCTTTGGATTTTCTAGAGATGATGCTGGTAAATTCTTAAATGAATATCATGAGAAAAACATCTTAGAAAAAGATCCATTTGAAAGCATTGATCAAACAGGAGTTGGGAAATTAGTAGAATTGGCAGTTGATTTAGGAAGGAAAGAAAAACCTGAGTTAAAAATTGGGGTATGTGGAGAGCATGGTGGAGATCCTGCATCAATAGTTTTCTTCCATAATGCAGGTTTAGATTATGTATCTTGTTCCCCATATAGAGTACCCATTGCTAGACTGTCTGCTGCCCAAGCTGTTATTCTAGAAAATAAAGCAAAATAAAATTTAAATTAAAATAAAAAATTAGGGTATTGTCCTTTAGAAGAAGGCAATATCCTTTTTATTTTTTAATAGGAAGTACTGTTTTTATACTAAATATAAAATAGGGGTTGGAAGGAGAGTATCAGCTACTGAATTCACTAGGAAGCACAGGTTGAAAGCCGTCAAAGCAAAACTTGGGTTTCCTTGCGAAAGAGTTGAAGATGCTATTTTATATGGTTAAAATAGTTTTATTTAAAAAAAATTTAAAAAAAGAGGAAAAAGTTAAATTTTAGGGTATACATTAAATAAGTTCAAAATAATAGGGGTGTATTATTTGGATATTAGAATTTATAAGGAAAATTTGGAAGAAGAGATATTGTCCCCTTATGCTACTTTAAGCAAAAAAAGTAAAGGTAGGAAAAGGGAAGAACCTCATTGCTCTGTAAGGACAATATTTGAAAGGGATAAGGATAGGATAATTTATTCTAAAGCTTTTAGAAGGTTAAAACATAAAACCCAGGTTTTTATAGCACCTGAGGGGGACCATTATCGTACCCGTTTAACCCATACTCTTGAAGTTTCTCAAATTGCAAGAACTATAGCAAGAGCTCTGAATTTGAATGTAGACCTTACTGAAGCAATTGCTTTGGGCCATGATCTGGGTCATACCCCTTTTGGTCACACAGGAGAAGATACATTAAATGAATTGTGTCCATTTGATTTTTTACATAATGAACAGAGCCTTAGAGTAGTGGATTATTTAGAAAGGGAAGGAGGACTGAATTTAAGTTATGAAGTGCGAGATGGGATATTGAATCATACAGGTAAAAATAAACCTACTACATTAGAAGCTTCTGTTGTTCGTCTAGCAGATAGAATAGCTTATATTAATCATGATATAGATGATGCAATTCGGGGAAAGGTGATAAAAGCTGAAGATTTACCTATGGATATAGTAAATATTTTAGGGGAAACTCATAGCAACCGTATAAATACTATGGTTCAGGATGTTATTAATAATAGTATGGAAAACAACCAAATTGCTATGACTGGAAAAATAAGTAAAGCTACTATGGAATTAAGAAAATTTCTTTTCGACAAGGTATACATTAATTCTATAGCAAAACAAGAAGGTAAAAAAGCAAAGAATATTTTGATACAACTTTATCAATATTTTTTTAAAAATATTGATAGTTTACCTGAGGAATTCAGAAGAAAAATAGATATGGAAGATAAGGAAAGAATTATTTGTGACTATATAGCAGGGATGACGGATATTTATGCTATAAATAAATTTACTGATATTTTTGTACCTGATCCTTGGAAGGTATAAATAATTATGTATGAAAAGAAGGAATAAAGGGTAAGTATGTCGAATAATATTCATTCATGATATTTTAATTATAAATTCTCTGAGAAGAGAAAGTAAAGGATTTTCTCTTTTTATATTAATAAGAAGGAAAAATATTTTTGATGACGAAACTATATTAAGACGGATTAAAGGTGATACAAATGACAAATTTTTACCCAGAGGAGTTAATTGAAGAAGTTAGAACCCGTAATGATATAGTGGATGTTGTTTCTGGATATGTGTTATTAAAAAAAACTGGTACAAGTTATAAAGGCAAATGTCCTTTTCATATAGAAAAAACCCCATCTTTTAGTGTATCTCCAGAAAAGCAATTATATCATTGTTTTGGATGTGGTGCTGGAGGAAATGTCATAAGTTTTATTATGAATATTGAGAACTTGGGTTTTATAGATGCCCTTAAGCTATTAGCTGATAGGGCAGGAATTATATTACCTGATAGAAATACAGATTTATCTTATGAAAATTTACAATATAAAAAGAAGCAAATTCAATATTGTATTCATAAAGATGCAGCCAAGTATTTTTATAATAATTTAAAAAATAATGAAAGTGTATTGAGATATTTAAACTCTAGGGGGATATCTAGTAATACCATTGTGAAGTTTGGATTAGGATATGCTTTAGAAGACTGGGAGGGATTATATCAATTTTTATTAAATAAAAATTATTCTAAAGAAGATATAAGCAAATCAGGATTGGTAATACCCAAGAAGACACAAGATAGTGAATATTATGATCGCTTTAGAAATAGGTTGATTTTTCCTGTATTTAATCTTACTAATAAAATAATAGCCTTTGGGGGAAGAGTGCTAGATAAAACATTACCCAAATATATAAATTCTCCAGAAACAATAATTTTTTCTAAAGGCAACAATCTATATGGTTTAAATAAAGCAAAAAATAATATAAAAGATGGTCAAATTATAATCGCAGAAGGATATATGGATGTTATTTCATTATATGAACATGGATTAGATAATGTAGTAGCATCACTAGGAACAGCTTTAACCAAAGAACAGGGGAAGATATTAAGTAGATATGCAGAGGAAATAATCTTAGCTTATGATGGCGACGATGCTGGGAGACAGGCTACATTAAGAGCTATTGAAGTATTAATTCCTTTTGAGTGTAAAATAAAAGTGTTAATATTGCCTAAAGGAATGGACCCAGATGACTATATTAATAAGTTTGGTTTGACAGGATTTTTGCTTCAAATAAAAAAGGCATTACCTATGGTGGAATATAAGATAAAATTGGCCAGAGAAAAATATGACTTAAATAGCACCGAAGGTAAAATAGATTTTTCTAAAGAAATAGCTGAAATATTAAAAAATATTAAAAGTGAGATAGAAATTGATGCATATATTCAAAAAATTTCAAAAGAAACTGGTATCTACGAGTCAGCTATAAAATCTGAAGTTTATAGTCATAAGAAAAGGCAAATCAAATACAAGACAAGTGCTCAAAAGAATAGGATTGGAAATAATAGGAATACTATTGAATATAAAATAAATTCAAACAGAAAAAAAAGTGCCCTTATATTGGCGGAAGAAAATTTACTTTATGCAATATCACAGGATATGCAGGTTTTTAATAAGGTTAAGAAACTAATTGATTGGAAAGACTTTTCTTTAGATATCCATAGAGCAATAGGAGAGATAATATATAATAAAATGAATAAAAAAGAAATGGTAATACCAGCCCAACTATTAAATACATTTAATAGTGTTCAAGAGGGAAGGGTAGTCTCTGAAATATTTTCAAAAAACTATAGTAAAGAGTTAATTAATAAAAATATCTTGGAGTATATAAATACCATAGAAATTCATAAGTTGCAAAATAAAATAGACAAGTTAAATAAAGATATAAAAATTATGAATGAGAAAGGTAATGTTGATATTGAAAAATCTAATGAAACTTATATAGAGCTTGTTGAATTAAAAAGAAAACTAGAAAGACTTAAAGGGAAATAGAAGGGAGGTAATCTACCTTGAGTAAAGTAAGTATTGATTTAAAGGATAAAAGAATCAAGGAGTTGTTTGAAAAGGGTAAGAAAAATGGTTCATTAACATATAAGGAAGTAATGGATTTTTTAGAAGATGTAGATTTAAGTCCAGAACAAATTGAATCTATGTATGAAGTTTTTGAGGACAATGGAATAGAGGTTACAGAAGAACAGGATCAGGAAGATGAAGATAAGGACAAACTAGATATTGATGTTCCTGAAGGAATAAATATAGATGATCCTGTTAGAATGTATCTAAAAGAAATAGGAAAGGTTCCATTGTTAACGGCAGAAGAAGAAATAGATCTGGCAATGCGAATGGAAGCAGGTGATGAAGCTGCTAGTAGAAAACTAGCAGAAGCTAATCTCAGATTAGTTGTAAGTATAGCAAAGCGCTATGTAGGTAGGGGAATGCTATTTTTAGATTTGATACAAGAGGGTAACCTAGGGTTAATTAAAGCCGTAGAAAAGTTTAACTATAGAAAAGGATTTAAATTTAGTACCTATGCTACTTGGTGGATTAGACAAGCTATTACTAGGGCTATAGCGGATCAAGCAAGAACTATTCGTATTCCTGTCCACATGGTAGAGACAATAAATAAACTAATTAGGGTATCTAGACAATTATTACAGGAATTAGGCAGGGAGCCCAGCCCAGAAGAAATTGCAGAGGAGATGGGTCTAACTGTTGAAAAGGTTAGAGAAATTTTAAAAATTGCTCAAGAACCGGTTTCTTTAGAAACCCCAATAGGGGAGGAAGAAGATAGTCATTTAGGTGATTTTATTCCAGATGAAGATGCTCCTGCCCCAGCAGAATCAGCAGCTTTTACCCTACTTAAAGAACAATTATTAGATGTTTTAGATACCTTGACTCCTAGGGAAGAAAAAGTATTAAGGTTGCGCTTTGGATTAGATGATGGTAAAGCAAGGACTCTAGAAGAAGTAGGAAAGGAGTTTAATGTCACTAGGGAAAGAATTAGACAAATAGAAGCTAAGGCATTAAGAAAATTAAGGCATCCAAGTAGAAGTAAAAAGCTAAAAGACTATCTTGATTAAATTAGTCTGATTATTTACTTTGAAAGGGGTATACCTATGACTCTTGTAAGATGTTGCATGCACCAAAATGATTATTGTGTAAAGAAAGTTCCAATATTTTCAAACTTATCTGATGAAGAAATGTGCGAAATATATAAGACAATTATTCATAAAGATTATAAAAAAGGAGAAATAATATATTTTGTAGGAGATATAATTGAAAACTTATATATTATTAATAAAGGTAAGGTGAAAGTAACAAAGATATCAGAAAATGGAAAGGAACAAATAATTAGAATATTATCAGAGGGAGATTTTATAGAAGAACTCTCTATTATTACAAAGTCTGTGTCTACTAATAATGTAGAAGCTTTAGAAGACACCACTATGTGTATAGTTAATGGACCAAGTATTAAAAAAATTATAGATAAAAAGCCAAGTATTGCCTTTAAAATAATGGAGGAATTAGGTAAACGCTTAGAAAAAACAGAAAAGTTAATGGAATCTATAGGATTATATAGCGTTGAAAAAAGGATTGCTCAAATATTGTTAGAAATGGCAGATAAAAAAGATATCGTAAATCTTACAATTAGTAAAAAAGATTTAGCTTCCTATATAGGGATGAGTCAGGAGACCCTTAGTCGAAAACTATCCCAATTTCAAAGTAAAGGTTGGATAGAACTAAAAGGTCATAGAAAAATCATAATAAAGAATAGAGAATCCTTGAAAAATATTTTTATAAATTTTGAATAAATTTACATTGACTTATTTGTTCTAAATAGTATAATATAATATGTGATTTTCATTCCTCAGTAGCTCAATGGTGGAGCAACCGGCTGTTAACCGGTAGGTTACTGGTTCGAGCCCAGTCTGAGGAGCCATATTTTGGGCCTTTAGCTCAGCTGGTTAGAGCAACCGGCTCATAACCGGTCGGTCCGGGGTTCGAGTCCCTGAAGGCCCACCATTTCAAAATATAATATAAAATCGCTAATAAGTCAGTAAATATCTGACTTATTTTAGTTTATATTTTTTCTGCCTTTTATAGCTTTCTAGCTTTATTGCAATGTCCTCGGATTTTTCCTCCCATTTTACGGTATCTCCACCCCAGGAAAAACTATCATAGGTTTTAATATCATGATTATCCTTAATAATTTGATTTTTCTTATTTTTCAAACTTCTCACCTCCTTAAAATTTATATTTCCCCAATATAACAAAACAATGCTAATAAATCTATGATATAATCTATTTAAAACATTAGGAGTGTATCAATGATAAACACATTTTTATTTGACTTAGATGGTACATTATTACCTCTAGATATGGACAAGTTTATGGAAATATATTTTAGTCAATTATCTAACAGGCTAAAGGAACATATTCCACCAGAAAAGACAATAGAATATATATGGCAATCTACTAATCATATGATTAATAATATAGATAGTAACTTTACAAATATGGAGGTATTCTCCAATCACTTCAGTAAGATTACAAAAAAAAGATTTGATGAATTATTACCAATATTTGATGAATTTTATAATACAGATTTTTTAAAGGTAGAAGTGGCTACCTCTCCTATCCCAGCAGTCAAGGAGATTGTGGATATATTAAAAAGCAAAAATTATAATTTAGTATTAGCAACTAATCCATTATTTCCTAGAATGGCTATTTTACACAGGATAGAATGGGCTGGTTTAAAGGAAGAAGACTTTAATCTAATTACATCCTATGAAATAATGCATGCATGTAAACCACAAATTCAATACTATGAAGAGATTTTGGATATAATAGGAAGAAATCCTGAGGAGTGTATTATGGTGGGAAATGATGTTCAGGAGGATATGATTGCAAAAAGTTTGGGCATAACCACATTTTTACTAGAAGATCAAATGATACATAGGGAAAAAACTCCCCCAAATAATTTTGATTATAGAGGTTCATATTCGGATTTGAAAAATCTAATTATAGAAATGTTTTAATAGAGGTATAGTCATGAAATTATCACCAAGACTTCAAACTATTGCAAATAACGTTCCTAGGAGCAATAAATGCTGTGATATAGGAACAGACCATGGATATGTGCCAATTTATCTTATTAAAAAAAACATTGTTAATATGGCCATTGCTACTGATATAAATGGAGGACCATTAAAAACAGCAAAGAAACAAATTGAATGGGCAGGATTGGAAGAGAAAATTCAAATTAGGCAGGGAAATGGACTAGAACCAATAAAGCCTTATGAAGTGGATACGACTATTATTGCTGGTATGGGAGGATTATTAATAAAGGATATTCTTGACTCCTCCAAAAAAATAGCAAAAAGTATAAATAGTTTTGTTTTACAACCGATGATTGCCCAAGCTGAATTGCGAAAATATTTAATAGAAAACCAATTTATGATAATAGATGAAGACCTTGCTCAGGAAAAAAATAGGATTTATGAAATAATTATTGCAAAACATGGTAAACAAAAAGTTGAAAATGATATATATTATGATATAGGAAAACCCTTGATAGAAAAAAAACATCCCCTTCTACCTTTTTTAATTAAGTTAAAGAAGAATGAATTAGTAAAAATTATAGAATCATGTACAGGTAAAAATAGCTATAATGCACAATTTAAGATAAAGGAATGTAATGATAAATTGTTAGCTTTAAAGGAGGTGGAGAAATGTCTATAAAGTGCCAAACAATTATTGAAATTATTGAAAGGCTAGCTCCTAAAAGTTTAGCAGAAGAATGGGACAATATTGGTTTGCAAATTGGTGATCCAGAGGTAGAAGTTGAAAAGATATTAATCTCCTTAGATTTAACAGAAGAGGTGGTGGAGGAAGCCATTGATAATAAAGTAGATATGATTGTTACCCATCATCCTTTTATATTTAAGCCATTAAAAAGCATAAGAACAGATTTAGCTTCTGGTAAATTAATTAAAAAAATAATAAAAAATGATATTAATTTATATACTGCCCATACAAATTTAGACAAAGCAAAAAATGGACTTAATGACATGCTATCAAAAAAAATAAGATTAAAGAAAGTAGAACTACTTTTACCTACGGATAAGGAAATGTTATTTAAAATTGTTGTATTTATTCCTAAAGGTTTTGAACATAAGATTAGAGGCGCCATAGGGGATGCTGGAGCAGGATGGATAGGAAATTATAGCCATTGTACCTTTTCAACTTTAGGGATTGGAACATTTAAGCCTTTAGAAGGCTCAAATTCTTTTATAGGAGAAAAGGGCAAGATAGAAAAGGTGGAAGAATATCGGATGGAAACTATTGTAACAGAAGAGAATTTAGCAAAAACTATTAAGGCTATTACTAGTTCCCATCCCTACGAAGAAGTTGCATATGATATATATCCTTTAAAAAATACGGGATATTCCTATGGATTAGGTAGAATAGGAAAACTGGATAAAGTTTTATCTTATAATGATTTTATAGGAGTAATTAAGGAGTTGCTAAATTTATCACATATAAGAGTGGGCGGCGTAAAAAAAGAATATATAAGCAAGGTTGCTCTTTGTACTGGTAGTGGTGGAGAACTTATCCACCGGGCAGCTCTGTTAGGTGCAGATGCTTTTATCACTGGTGATATCAAATATCATGATGCTCAATTTGCTAAAGAACTGAATATTCTAGTTGTAGATGCAGGTCATTTTGCCACTGAGATTATTATTATGGAAGAATTGAAAAAATACTTAAATAAAGAGATAACTATATTAAATAAAGATATTAAAATAATCACATCAAAAACAAATAAGGATTTTATAGAATGGAATTGAGAATAGGCGCTTTTTGCCTATTTTCTTTTTTCTTAATAAAGGATATTTTATAAAAAAAGAAATATTGGTGTAGGGAAATCTTCTCTACGGATGTAAGGGAAGCACTCAGATTGTATAGCAACTGACATAGTGAACTACTAGTACACAATCTTAAAATAAATTAAGGAGGAATTAATACATGGAGAAAAATATTGCTTATTTATGGGAGCTCCAAAATCTAGAAAAGAAAATACATGAGATTGAAAAAGAAGAAAGCTTGAAAACAATCAAGGATAGGTTAAAATCATTGAAATCTAATTATAAAAGATTAAGAAAAGAAATAACAATCATGGAAGAAAAAATTAAAGAAATGGAAAACAGTCTTATCAGAAAAAATTTAAAAAATAAAAATTTAAACCATGAAATAAAAGAATTACAGGATAGAATTTACAATGGAAGTGTAAGCAAATCCATAGTACTTTCAAAGATGGAGAAAGATTTAGAGAATTTTAAAGCTGAAGTTGATAGTTTAGAAATAGATATTTTAGAAAAAATGGAAACAAAAGAAGCTATGGAAAAAGATATCAAAGATTTAAATGAGAAGGCAATAAAGATACAAAAGGAGTATAAAAAGGATAAAAAGCAATATGACTTAGAAAATAAAAATATACAATTGGAAAAAAATAAGTTGATAATTAAGCTTGACAATATAAAGGAAAAAATAGAAAATAAATATATGTTAGACTATAGAAACTTAGAAAAGAGTATAAAATTCCCTGTAGCTTTAATAAATAAAGGATTGTGCACAGGTTGCAATATGAACATTTCTATTATACTTTTAAATGAAATAAAGGAAAATCCAGGTCTATATACCTGTGAAAATTGTGGTAGAATATTATATATGAAATAAGAACTATTTTTACAACAACTTCCAAGATAATCCTTTTGACAAAGGCTATAATCCATGTTAATATTTAGTTCCATTAAAATTTAATAATAAATATGAGTATATCGAATGGTCGCATACACAATCCGTTAATGATTGTGTATGAGGAAAGTCCGAGCTCCATAGGGCAGAATGCTGGGTAATTCCCAGTGGAGGCGACTCTAAGGATAGTGCAACAGAAATATACCGCCTAACATTAATTTTAGTGTTGGGTAAGGATGGAAAGGTGAGGTAAGAGCTCACCAGCGATAAGGTGACTAATCGGCTATGTAAACCCCATTCGGAGCAAGACCAAGTAGGGATATTCATGGCGACGGCCCGTTGCTTTCCCGTGGTAGGTTGCTAGATTCTATTGGTGACAATAGAAGTAGATAGATGACCATTCCAGACAGAACTCGGCTTATAGATATACTCATAAGACTTAAAACACTTGTTTATTACAGGTGTTTTTTTTATTAGAGTAGCAGATAAAAAATAGGGGTTGTAGGATAACCTTCCCTACGACTTTAGGAGGTATTTAGTCTGAATAAGAATAGTAAAAGGAAACATAGGGTTTCCTGACTTGGTGTAGTATGCAATTTTTTATATTTTTTCCATAGGTATTAACAATTTTTAAGTATTTTTCTAAAAAATTAAAGAAATAAAAGTAATATTATTTTTGGCCAACCATATATTCATATAAAGACAATAATTTTTATTAAGGAGGATTATTTATATGGTGAATGAAATTTCTAGACAAATTTCACTTGAAAGGGCAGATATTTTAAAAACTCGCATTGAACCATATTTAGAGGCAATTAAAGAAATTCGTTGTGGTTTATATTTAACTGATGAAATAAAAGATAGACAAAAAAAAATTAAAGAAAAACTAAATGCAAATGAGGAAGAATGGAATAATTGGCACTGGCAAATTAGAAATAGAATAGTAGATTCAGACAAGCTAGCTGAATTTATAAATTTAAATGAAAAGCAAAAATTAGAAATCGATGCTGTAGGGAAAAAATTCAGATGGGCCATATCACCATATTTTTTATCACTAATTAATCCAGAAGGAAATCATTATAATGACCCAACTTTCTTACAATCTATCCCTATTGGTTTAGAATTAGAAGAAGGAATAGGGGAGCCGGACCCTATGGCAGAGGAGTTTACAAATCCTGCCACCTGTATTACTCGAAGATATCCTGACAGACTAATTATTAATGTAACTAATCAATGTGCTATGTATTGTAGGCATTGTCAAAGAAGAAGAAATATAGGAGAAATAGATGCTCCACAATCTAAAGAGCATTTACAAGAAGCAATTGATTATATAGCTAATACTCAAGAAATTAGGGATGTTTTGATAACAGGAGGGGATCCATTTACACTTTCAGACGAAACAATAGACTGGTTATTAGGCGAATTAGATAAAATTCCACATTTAGAGATTAAACGTTTAGGTTCTAGAATGCCTATTACACTACCTCAAAGAATAACGCCAGAATTTTGCCATATGCTTAGTAAACACCATCCACTATATGTAAATATCCAATGTAACAATCCTATTGAAGTAACAGAGGAATCTAAAAAGGCTTGTGAGATGCTTGCAAATGCAGGAATCCAATTAGGCAATCAAGCGGTATTATTGAGGGGAATAAATGACAATCCCTTTGTTATGAAAAAACTTAACCATGAATTGCTTAAATGTAGAGTTAAACCATACTATATTTTCCACGCTAAGGGAGTTATTGGTACTATGCATTTTAGAACTAGTGTAGATATTGGTATAGAAATAATGGAATATTTAAGAGGATACACCTCTGGTCTTGCAATCCCTACTTTTATCATCAATGCACCAGGGGGTAAGGGTAAAACACCAATGTTGCCACAATACTCAATCTCACAGGGCAGAGATACTGTTACTATAAGGACCTGGGAAGGGGAAATAATACAGTATCCCAACAAGGATGCTGATATAAATTTTGGTGATTAATTGCCAAAATATAAATTTAAAAGGGGGAAACTATGAAAAAATATTTAGTATTTCTTTTAGTGGCAATTTTAATGTTAAGCCTTGTATTAGTAGGCTGTGGCTCTTCTGATGAAATCGGTAAGGAAGGTGAGGGTGAAGGAGAAGAGGAAGTGGGAGAAAAGGATCCACCTAAGACAAAACAGCAAATTACCATATTAACTGGTTCAACAGGTGGAACCTATTTCGCCCTTGGAGGGGCCATGGCTAATACTTGGACAGATTATTTAGACAATATTCAAGTTACCAGTCAACCAAGTGGTGCTTCTGTAGAAAACATCAATAGACTTAATGCAGGGGAAGTAGAACTAGGAATTTCCATGAATAATATAGCAGATAATGCGTGGAATGGTGTTGGAGCCTTTGATAAGAAAACTCAGAACTTTAGAACAATCGGGGTTGTCTATCCAGAGGTTTATCAAGGAGTCGCATTAAAGGAAAGTGGAATTGTTAACCTGGAAGATGTTAAAGGAAAGAGGGTTGCAGTGGGTCCTGTAGGTAGTGGAACTGTTGTTTTAACAGAAGCTGTTTTTGCTGAGGCAGGTTTAACCTTTGATGATGTAAAAGCTAATTCAGATGGATTTGGTGATGCCGCCAGTAAGATGCAAGATGGTCAATTAGATGCTGCTTTTAATGTATTAAGTGTACCAGCTGCAGCAATAGAAGAGATATTAACGACAAGGGAAATTAATATTATCGAAATCAGTGATGATTTATTTGCAAAACTAAAAGCTAAACATCCATTTTTCAGCCAATATTATATACCTGCAGGTACTTATGGTAATACAGAGGATGTAAAAACTATAAACTGTCAAGCAGCACTGTATTGTAGCCCAGACCTATCAGAGGATATGGTTTACGAAATAACTAAAGTATGGGCAGAACATACTGCTGAAGTAGCTACGGCACATAATGCTGCAAAGTGGTTAGCAGATGAGATAGCAGGAGGTAATTTACAAGTTATTTTAGAAGGTATTACAACTCCATTGCACAAAGGTGCATATAAATATTATCTAGAAAAAGGCTTAGATATACCTGACGAAATCAAACCAATTGATTAATGTTCAGGATTTGGTCGAGGTATAATCCTCGACTTTAATAATGTATATGGATAATCCATTTATTTATAAACAATAGCATTATGTTACCATAGTCATAAACATATATACCAATTCCTTATGAGGAGGTAAACTTATGGATAATAAATATGATGAGATTTTATATCAAGCAAAAGCTGAATTAAAAGAAGAAAGGAAAGAAAGTGAAACAAATGACTTGGAATCATGTCTTGAAGATATCCAATTTGATGAAGAAAAATCTGAGGAAATTTTAGCTAAATATGATAGAGAATTTGCTTTCAGGCGAATAAAGGGTCCTATTAATAAGTTTGTATTTATACTAGCAACTGTTTGGTCATTGGTCCAATTATATACTGCTGCATTTGGAACTTTTCCTTCCACATTACAAAGAGCCCCCCATGTTGGAGCGGCTTTGATCTTAGTCTATTTATTGTATCCAGCAAGAAAGTCTGTTAAAAGCAATAAAATTCCTTGGTATGATTATATTTTTGCCTTTTTAGGATTTTGCGTTTCTGCTTATCATATAATATATTATAAAGAATTATTATGGAGGGCAGGTCTTTATACTACTTTAGATATGGTGGTAGGTATAGTTGCAGTCTTATTAATAATAGAGGCAACAAGAAGAGTTGCCGGCACTGCGATTATCACCTTAGCGTCCTTTTTTTTGCTTTATGCATATTTTGGGAACTATTTTCCTTCCTTTATGAGACATTCAGGATTAACTATAAAAAGGATTGCAGTTTTTCAATGGATTAGTACGGAGGGTATATTAGGAATCCCAATTCAGGTATCGTCAACATTTATTTTTCTTTTCTTATTATTTGCTACATATCTAAAAAAGAGTGGAATAGGAGATTGGATGACCAATCTCGCAGTAGGTTTAACCGGAAGAGCCACTGGTGGACCTGCAAAGGCTGCTGTTATTGCCAGTGCTGCCCAGGGAACGGTATCAGGAAGTTCAGTGGCAAATACTGTAGGTACAGGCTCAGTAACTATTCCTTTAATGAAAAGTGTAGGATATAGGCCAGAATTTGCAGGTGCTACCGAGGCGGCAGCTTCTACTGGAGGGCAATTGATGCCACCAATAATGGGGGCAGCAGCATTTATAATGGTTGAGTTTTTAAATATTAAATATTCTGTAATAGCCCTATCAGCTTCCATACCAGCACTACTTTATTTTACAGGTATATTTATCACAGTACATTATGAGGCCAAGAAATCTGGTTTGATAGGACTTCCTAAAGAACGACTCCCAAATTGGAAAAAGGCATTAAAGGAGAAGTGGTTTTTAGCTACTCCTATAGCAGCCATAATCTACCTCTTAGTTAAAGGCTATACTGCAATGTTAGCTGCTTTTTGGGCTATAATAATCACTATTATTGTATCATTGATTTTAAAAGAAACTAGGATGTCTATAAAGGACATTATAATTGGGTTGTCTGAGGGAGCTAGATCTGCCCTTCCAGTGGTAATGGCTTGTGCAACAGCTGGAATTATTGTTGGTATAATCACTTTAACGGGCTTAGGTATGAAAATGTCTGGTGGTCTTGTAAAACTAGCTGGAGGAAATATTTATCTCACAATGTTTTTTACAATGATAGGATCACTAATACTAGGCATGGGAGTACCAACTACTGCAAATTATATTATTCAAGCTACTGTTTCCGCCCCTGCGCTAATATCCTTAGGTATTCATCCATTGGCAGCTCATTTATTTGTTTTCTATTTTGGAATTGTAGCAGATATTACACCTCCTGTGGCCCTAGCAGCATTCGCAGGTTCCGGCATTGCCCAATCTAATCCTTTAAAAACAGGGATTGAAGCATTTAAGTTAGGGATGGCTGCTTATCTGGTACCTTATATATTTGCCCTATCTCCAATTTTAATACTAATTAGACCAGAGGGATATTCTGTACCAAAGTTTGTATTTAATGTAATTTTTGCTTTTGTTACTGCGATTATTGGAATGGTATGTATAGGCTCTTCAACTACAGGATATCTAAAAACCAATCATAACTGGTTGGAAAGAGTTTTGTTATTTGGAGCTGGCTTATCACTACTAATACCAGGTCTAGCTACTGATTTTGTAGGTATCATAGTCTTAGCAACAATATGGTTTTTACAAAATAAAAGAATAAATAACAAAACATCTATAGAAGCTACAGAGCAATCATCAGGAAATTATTCTTAAAGGTAAGTTAGTAAGATACTTTTAGGGCGACTTATTTACATTGTGTATAATGTTTTTTACAAACTCAAACATAAAATATCAAAAAAAAGAAAGACTATGTATTCTATACATAGTCTTAACTGGGGAATTTGTTTCTTTCCTATAGAAAAAGGGGAGTAATTCTATAGGAATAAGGGTTATATATGTGATATACAAATATTATAAGATAATGTGAAATTTTATTCAAGTATATTTTTAAAATAATGATATGTAAAGGTTTGCAAGTTTTTTTGTTAAAATATTATCTAAAATATGTTTTATTATCTATATTGGAATATTCAAGTTACATGAATCTTGATTTTTTTCTATATAAATGATAGACTATTAAAAACCTAATACATATGTTCATTATTGAAAGACAGTTTTAGGGAGGGTTATAGCTTATGGGAGTAAAATTTCTTGTTGTAAATACAGAGGTATTACCAGATATTTTTGTTAAGGTGATAAAAACTAAAGATTTGCTTCGTACTGGTGAAGCCAAGAATATACAACAAGCTGTAAAGCAGGTAGGGTTAAGTAGGAGCGCTTTTTATAAATACAAAGATGCTGTTTTCCCCTTTTATGAAAAAAATAAGACTAAGGTAATAACCATAGCCCTTTTACTAAAACATGAAGCAGGAATATTATCAAATGTATTAGATACTATTGCCAAAGCTAAGGGAAATATCCTTACTATTAATCAAAATATACCAAATCACGGTGTAGCAAATGTTACTATATCATTTGAAACTGATGAATTAGATCAAAGCGGAGAAGAAATATTAAATAGTTTATATGCTCTAAAAGGTGTTCAAAATATACAAATTATAGGCAGGGAATAATATATCTACAGGAGTGATGGAATGAACCAATTTCTTTATGGGTTGGCTAGTATAACTACTACCTTACAACCTATCATGATATTTATAGCACTATTAGCGTTTATTTTTTTTATATTTTATTTAAAAAATCAAATTGACCTCTTTATGAAATATCAAAAAAGTATTATGATTAGTTTGAAACAAATATCTAATGAAAAACAAAAAATGTATAAAGATATGCATTAATTATAGAAACTATAATAAGTTTTTTCTTTTTATAAATAAAAAATATGCAATTTTGCATATTTTTTATTTTGCCAAAAATTAAAATTATATTTATAGGTTATTATGGAAATGATATTAAGGTGTATGTTGTAAGGGAGGGGAAAATATGAAAATCGGGATACCAAGGGGATTACTTTATTATTATTATTTCCCCCTTTGGAAAACTTTTTATGAGAATTTAGGTTTTAAAATTATTCTTTCACCAGAAACTAATAAGAGTATATTAGATTTAGGAGTAAAGACATGTGTGGATGAGGCGTGTTTACCGGTAAAGGTATTTCATGGACATGTGGAATATTTAAAAGATAAAGTGGATTTTCTTTTTATTCCCCGCCATACAAGCCTAAGTTATGGTGAATTTACCTGTCCAAAACTTTGTGGATTACCTGAAATGATAATAAATAGCATAACAAAACTTCCTAAGGTTATAAAACCAGATTTTAATTTACATGGTAAAAATATCAATATAGATAAAACCATTAAGGAAATGATTGAGCCTTTAAATATAAATATTAAACAGGCTAGACTAGCTTTTTTTAATGGATTAGAACAAATAAGAATACATAAGGAGAAAGTATTTAAAGAATTTCATTTTAAATATCATTCTAAAAGACTACTAGTTCTATCCCATCCCTATACCCTATATGATTCTTTTATAAATATGAATTTATTAAAAAAGCTAGAGAATATGGGTTATTTAGTAATAACTATAGATAATATAGAGGATATAAAAATAAATTATTATGCAGGGAAATTGCCTAAGAAAATGTTTTGGACATTTGGTAGGCAATTAATAGGTTCAGGATTATATGGAATTGCTGAAAAAGAGAAAATTGGTATTGATGGGATAATATATTTATCTTCCTTTGCCTGTGGTCTCGATTCAATTATTGCAGATTATATAGAAAGGCAGATAAGAAGGAGGAACAATATACCCTTTATTCAACTTATAATTGATGAGCACACAGGAGAAGCAGGGTTAAATACAAGGATAGAAGCCTTTACAGAAATGATGGAAAGGAGAAAATTATATGATAGTAACTTTTCCTCATATGGGAAATGTATATATAGGAGCTAAAGTCTTAATGGAGGGGCTAGGTGTAGATATTGTTATTCCTCCCCCTTCTTCAGATAAGACCTTGGAAATTGGTTCTACCTATTCTACGGAATTTATATGTGTACCCCTTAAAATCAATATTGGAAATTATATAGAGAGCATAAAAAAGGGTGCTGACACAGTATTAATAACAGGGAGTAATGGGCCCTGCCGATTTGGTTTCTATGGAGTGATAGAGCAGGAAATATTAAGGGATATGGGTTATGATGTTGAATTTATAATCTTTGAAGCTCCAGAAGGGGATGTGGGAGAATTAATAAGAAGAATACAAAAGGCAACCAAGACCAGAAATATTGGAAGAATAGCTAAGCAGATAATAAAAGCCCAAAGAGCTATTATAACAGCTGATAGGTTAGAACGAGATATGCTTAATATTGAGGCAAGAGAAGTGAAAAAAGGAAGTATCAGAATGTTAAGAAAGATATATAAAGATGAAGTAGAGAAGGTAAAGGGTGAAAAGGAATTGATGAATTTAATTAAGAATACCTATAATGAGATGACTAAAGTCCAAATTAACAAAGATCACATACCTTTAAAAATTGGTCTAATAGGAGAAATTTATACATTAATTGAGCCTTATATTAATTTTCATGTTGAAGAAAAATTAGCTAACTTAGGAGTAGAGGTACACCGTTCTTTATATATAGGTGATTGGCTTAGTGAACACTTAGTTTATAGACCTATGGGATTAACTAAAGAAGTTAAAATTCGTAAGGCGGCCAAACCATACTTAGATCGTTGTATAGGTGGACATGCTTGGGAGACCATTGGTTATGCAGCTCATTATTGTCAAAGTGGCTATGATGGGATTATACAATTGTTGCCTTTTGGCTGTATGCCAGAAATAGTAGCTGAAAGTATATTACCAACTATACAAAGAGATTATAATATTCCTTTAATGACCCTTGTGCTTGACGAACTTACAGGAGATACTGGCTACTTGACCCGCCTTGAGGCATTTGTAGATATGATAGAAAGAAAAAGAGAAAGAAGGAAATAAATTAATGGGTAGAAAGCTATTTATGGGAATAGATGTTGGTTCTGTAAGCACCAATATTCTGCTAATGGATGAAAATGAAGAATTAGTACAAAAAATATATATAAGGACACAGGGAAAACCAATTAAGGTACTTCAAGATGGTTTAAAGTATATAAAAAACAGGGTATTACCAGGTGATATAATATTGGGTGTAGGTTCAACAGGAAGTGGTAGGAATCTTGCCAGTATGATTGTAGGTGCAGATATTGTAAAAAATGAAATTACAACTCATGGAGTAGCAGGATTAAAAGAAAGAGAAGATGTGTCTACTATAATAGAAATTGGGGGTCAAGACTCTAAAATAATTATCCTTAGGGACGGGATAATTCAAGATTTTGCAATGAATACAGTTTGTGCAGCTGGGACAGGTTCATTTTTAGATCGGCAGGCATCAAGACTAGAGATTCCTATTGAGGAGTTTGGCAAAATGGCATTAAAATCAAAAAATAGTGTTAGAATTGCAGGAAGATGTGCTGTTTTCGCAGAATCGGATATGGTACATAAACAGCAATTAGGACATAATAGCGAGGATATAATTAATGGATTATGTGAAGCTTTAGTGAGAAATTATTTAAGTAATGTGGGAAAGGGAAAGGAAATTAAGCCTCCCATATTATTTCAGGGGGGAGTTGCAGCCAATATTGGAATAAAAAGAGCCTTTGAAAGGATTTTAAAACAAAAA
>MTKW01006909.1_pt1 | contig 47841 bp, 48 predicted proteins | sample 1042761 | NCBI WGS metagenome assembly MTKW01 (sample SAMN06205366, study PRJNA360243) | anaerobic digester metagenome | biome: Wastewater treatment plant; feature: Anaerobic digester sludge; material: sludge; isolation source: anaerobic digester fed with sludge from wastewater treatment plant ... | reverse complement strand
GAGGTGACTTATATAGTATACTAAAGATAGAATTCATTGTCAAGCATTTTTTTAAATATTTTATATTTAATTTTTACTTGAATTTAGCATACCGAGCTGCCGTTTCAGACAGCTTTATTAGTATAGCAACTAATATTACCTCTGTCAATACTATTTCTTAATAAAAATAAAACTCAGTTGATATTTTATATTTATTGTAAATATCAGCCGAGTCCATTTTTAATAATTATTGAAATTTAGACATTCTATTATTTTATACTATGGTTNNCAAGTTCACCAATCTGATAGTATAATAAACTCAAATTTTGATAGACTTCTTTGAATTTTGCTCCCTTATCTATTGCTTTAAGGTAGTATTCAATTCCCAAATCGAACTCTCCCGTTAATTGACTTATAAGCCCTAAATAATAGTTTGCCAGATTCGAATCATAGAGTATTTTACTCTCCATAAACAGTTTGTACGCATTTTCGTAGTCTCCACGATTTATAGAGTCAATGCCAAGCTCAATTTTGGCATTTGGTTCGACTTCTCTCATATATTCTCTTATTTCTTCAAGCACAAGCTCGTCTTCTGTTCGATTTAATGCATTTTTGAAATATGAATAGGATTTATTGTAATACTTTTCCTTGTGGTTTATTATCCCCAATTCATAGTATGACAATGGGAAGGATTCATCATTTTTAATAATTTCCTCAAGTATTCTAATACTCTCCACTCTCAGAATATCTACTTTTTCCAATTCGTATTCATTGTATAATAATCTGGCATAGTTGTAGTTACTAAAAGAGGTAGACAGATTTTCTAAATACATATATCTAAAATAGTATATTGCAATTTCGTTATTGCTCTGAAGGTATTTTATCCCCTCAGATAGTATAAATTCTTTAATTTTAGGTATTTCAGAAAGTAGTTTGGTATAGTACTCAGCATATTTAAACTCAGGATCAATCGCAACAGTTATTATCATGCCCCTTGCTATTGCCTCAAAAGAAACGCCTTCATTAAATTCTCCTGAAGTTATACCATCTACAAGTTGGCCAGTATATATCGGGTACGGAACCTCTTTATTTATAACTCTGATATTGCTATCTTGTTTTAATTCTATAAAAGAGATTTTATCTGTAAACTTTCTAAAATATTCATCTATAGCCTTCATGGTTCTCCTTATTTTCTCATATATTCTCTTTTTCTGGCAGTGGTATTATAGATTAATTTAAATAGATTGCCACTATAAAGCATGTACACACTTAAAAACACCAATCTTATAAGCACAGTAAGCAAGTTTTTAGTATAGAAAGGCTGCGGAAATGCATTAAAGATATCCGGGTTGAAACTCAGTAAAAATGCTCCTATAAAAAACAATAACTGAATTAAAGACCAGTTTATTGGGTTTTCAAACACAATATTTATTCCCATTAAAAACGAATCATAACTGTAAGTTTTTGCTATATAAATGCATTCTGCAACAGCCGAAAAAGCTAAAAATATTAAAATTCTCAACATTATTACGATATTTACACTTAAGCCTCCACCCGTAATAAAGCCGATAACCAATTCTAATATATAATAGGTGAAAAACGCGGTAATCGCAGGTGATAGATATTTAAAAAAACCTTCTTTTAAGTATTTATAGTATATCCTGTCAGAGTTAATAATTGAGTCCAATGTATAAAGTAGATGAGAAAATATCATTCCTCTGATTATATACATTATTATTCCACCTATTAAACCCAATACACTGGCAACGGATAAAAATACTCTTAATACCATTGTATACATCAAGCTGTATGCAATAAAATGAAGGATTAGCACAGGTAAATGTTTGATGTTTTTGAAAGTGTTCTTAATTGTTTCAGTTTGTACATATAAAAAGTCTTGAAGCATATTATATCCTCTCTAATTTTAAAATTATATCTTCTACGGTTTTCTGTAAATTAACGAAGATAATGTAAACTTTGTCTTCAGATCCCTTCGAAAAAGTCTTACTACCCAGTTTGGGATTGATATTAAAACTTTCGATAATGGAATGCTTTAATATTTCCGTAACCACAATTCCAGTTCTGCCTTCAATTGTATTGGCATTTTCCCTTAACAACTCTTGGATTGTCTCTTTATCAATATTCTTATGGAAATCGCTTAAGACAAATTTGCTAGATTTTCTATTTCCCGACTTGTAATAATCATATATCAATAATTCAGCTATTATATCTAAATCCTCGGGATGTTCCTGCACACAGTATCGGTATAATACATTATACAGCTCTATTCGGGATATATTCTTATACATATATTCATTATTATCCCAATAAACAGAAAGTGACAGGTAAAAATCCCAGGCATTTTTATAGTTAGACTGTATTAGATACTCTGTTGTTTTGATGAAAAAACCTTCATTGTAGTATCTCTCTACCACATCTTCAACTGCCTTTAAATGAAGCACTTCACTGTATGAAATCCAATTGTTGGAAATAAATTCATAAGGAGCATCTTCAAAAAATCTATAATTATATTTTCCGGCATCGATTCTAAGTCTCGAACCTTTTAACAATTTCAAAAATCCCAATTGTATTTTATCAGGCTTAATACTGTACAAATCATTAAATGATTTAGAAAAACTTTCCATGTCTTCATATGGTAGACCAGCTATTAGGTCTATATGGATATGAGCTCCAACCTGTATCAAGTCGCTACATATCTTGTGTATTTCATCATAGGTTCCAACTCTTTCTATTTCTTTCGCAGTCTTTATATTCGTTGTTTGAAGTCCTACTTCAAACTGAAATAAATCACTTCTTGCAAGCTTGATTAAATCAACGAATTCTTCCTTTATTAAAGACGGATGTAATTCCATGTGAAAAGTAGTTATCCCATTATCATTGTCGATTAGATACTGAATTATCTCCTTCTGTTTAGGATTTGAATTAAAGCTTCTATCGATGAATTTTACTAGTTTTACATTATTATTTAAGAATGTTTCAAGTTCTTTAAGGACCGTCCCAATATTTTTAAATCTCACTCCCACAGTAGTAGAAGAAAGGCAGAAGGCGCATCTGAAAGGGCATCCTCTGGAAGCTTCATAGTAAACATATTTGTTTTCATCCAAGTATTTCTCATCCATATACAAATTAGGTATATGATTTATGTTTGAAATAATACCGGGCACAGTGCCTCCAAGGATTTCACTATCTTTTCTAAAGAGTATCGATTCATGTTCAGGGTCCTTCTCATTAACAAGTGAATGAACAAGATGCCTAAAGCTTTCTTCACCTTCTCCGGATAGTACATAATCAATATTGTCGTTCTCTACCATTAATGATTTTCCGTCGTATGAGACTTCGGGTCCTCCAACTATGATTTTAGTATCCTGATTGATATTTTTTATTGCTTTTATTAGTCTAAAGATTTCTTGTTTATTCCATATATAGACTGAAAAACCAATATGAGAATAATTCTGTTTTAATAAAACTCTAATAATTTTTTCAATCTCATCGTTAATTGTGAAGTCGTATATATCTACAGTTTTAATGTCCTTAGTAGATTCTTTTAAATACTTTATTGCTAAATTAGAATGACTATATCTGGCATTTAATCCTACTAGTGCAATTTTAGTCATTAGTCCACCTACATTTTGTTTGGAGACTCAATACCTAATAATTTTAGTCCAGACCTAAGCACACTAGCAGTGCAACTTACTAACTCCAACCTTGCATTTTTAATATCTGATTCTGCATTTAAAATTGGACATGCATTATAGAAACTATTAAATGCACTTGCTATTTCAACTAATTGTCTAGTAACATAGCTTGGTTCGTATTTCTCTACTGCATCAAGTATCTTTTGCGGTAAATTATAAATAGTAGAAGCGAGTTCGAATTCAGAATCGCTTATAATTAATGAATAATCAATAGCTTCGTTATTGATTATTCCGGCTCTTTCAAGTATGCTATTAGCCCTGGCTATCGTATACTGTACATAAGGTCCTGTTTCTCCATCGTAGTTTAGTGTATTATCCCAATCGAAAACATAGTCTTTAATTCTATTACTAAATAATTCTTGGAAAATAACCGCACCGATACCTACCTGTTTTGCAACTTCATCCTTATTTTCTAAGTTTGGATTTCTTTCATTTATTATCTCTTCTGTTTTTTCTACAGCTTTATTTAGAACATCCTCTAAAAACACTACTTGCCCTCTTCTTGTAGAGAGTGTCTGATCTTTTAAACTCACCATTCCAAAAGGAACATGGATACAATCATCAGCCCAGTCATATCCCATCTTTTTCAAACATGCTTTTAGCTGTTGGAAATGGAGTATCTGCTGCGAACCAACGACGTATATATTTTTATGAAAGTCATATTCCCTCTTTCTATAAAGAGCGGTTGCAATATCCCTTGTAATATAGGTACTACTGCCATCACTTTTAATAACTATCATATTCGGAAGACCTTCATCTTCAAGGTTTATTATTTCTGCTCCATCTGACATCTCCAGAAGGTTTTTATCTCTCAGTTCTTTAATTACATCATCTATAAACTGAGAACTGAACGATTCTCCATTATAGGAATCAAACTCAACTCCTAACATATCATATACTCTATTAAATTCACCAAGACTTATTTCTTTAAACCATTCCCATAATTTTACAGCTTCAGGATTACCTGATTCCAGTTCACTAAACCATCTTCTGGCATCATCCATTTTTTCAGGATCTTGATTAGCTAATTCATTATAATCTACATAGAGTTTTAGAAGTTCTTTAATTGGGTTTTCATTGATTTTATCGTCATCGCCCCAAAGTTTATAAGCAGCAATCATCATTCCGAATTGCGTACCGTGATCACCTAAATAATTTATACTCGTAGTATTATATCCGGTAAATTTATAAAGGTTTTTAATTACATTTCCTATTACGGTAGATCTTATATGACCAATATGAAATGGTTTAGCAATATTAGTCGAAGAGTACTCAACTATTGCATTCTTTCCTTTGCCAATATCAGATGAGCCATATTTGTCGCCTTTTTCCTTAACATTTTCTATCACGGTTTTTACGATATCTGTCCTGTCTATAAAAAAGTTGAGATAAGGTCCTTGGTTTATTATCTTGGCTATCCCTTGCGGTTTAGAAATCGTTTCAGACAAATCCTTAGCGATATTTACCGGTGAATTTCTCTTAATTTTTGCTAACTTAAAGCAAGGGAATGCATAGTCTCCCATCGCATTATCGGGCGGTATTTCTATAGTTTCAAGAATTTCATCATATGCCAACCCAATATCACTTGCTACCAGTAATTCAGTAATTATTTCTTTATAACTCTTCATATGTCCTCCTATTTTAGTGTAGCTACGGTAACTCCGTCTCCACCTTCGCTAAACTCTCCAAGTCTTTGCTTGGAAATATTCTTATGTTTTCTTAGATATTTTTTTATACCTTCTCTTAAGACACCGGTACCCTTCCCGTGGATAATTCTTATCTCCTTCAATCCAACAATATAAGCATTGTCAATGTATTTATCCAATTCCAATATAGCTTCTTCGATATTCCTACCTCTTATATCAATTTCACTATCAATGTTTTGTCCGGACTTTTGCTTGATAATATTCTTGATTCCGGTTTTGGATTCGGATTTTTCTACACTTTTTACTCTTTTTATCTGATCTATATTGGAATTTACTTTCAGTATTCCTATCTCTACGGTAAGATTGCCCTTAGAATCAGGGAGTTCCACTACATGTCCACTCTGTCCAAGTGTGATAATCTCGACTTCATCTCCAAGCTTTAATTCTCCGACTTCTTCTTCGCTCGTTATATTTAAAAAATCGTAATCGGTTGTATCATAATTTTCCATACTCTTTCTTAAATCATCCGTAAGTTTATGAGCTTTTGAAATCTTAGATTTATCTACAGATGTTCTCATAGTGTTCATCTCTCTAAGTATTTCACTCGCTTCTTCTTTAGCTCCATTTAATATTTCATAGGCTTCTTTCTTAGCTTCCTCTATAATTCTATCTCTTCTACTTACATTATTCTCTATTTCTTTATTTAATTTTATTTTTAGCTTCTCTATCTCATCCTTATGAGTTTCTATTTCTTCCCGTTTTTGTTCTATAAGCTTACGATCTTTCTCAATTCCTGATAGTACATCTTCAAACTCTTTGTTGTCACTGGAAATTAAATCTTTTGCATAATCTATAAGACTCTCATCCAAACCCAACCTTTTGGAAATTTCAAAAGCATTTGATTTTCCAGGTATTCCTATTAATAATCTATAAGTTGGACTAAGTGTGTCTACATTAAATTCTACAGATGCATTCATTACCCCTTCCGTAGATAATGCGTATATCTTAAGCTGAGAATAGTGCGTTGTGGCTATTGTTCGAATATTATTTTTCAGCAGTATGTCTAATATTGACATCGCCAGTGCAGCTCCTTCAGTTGGATCTGTACCTGCGCCCAGCTCATCCAGTAAAATTAAAGAATTTGAAGAATACTGTTTTAATATCTTCACTATATTGGTCATATGTGATGAAAATGTTGATAATGACTGTTCGATGCTTTGTTCATCACCAATATCGGAAAAGACATCATCAAATACAGCTAAAACCGATCCTTCTTGGGCAGGTATATGAAGTCCTGATTGAGCCATTAATGTCAATAATCCAACCGTCTTTAATGTAACGGTCTTTCCTCCTGTATTAGGACCTGTAATAACCAATGTTGTAAAGCCGTCTCCCAGTCTTATAGAAATAGGAACTATGTTTTTAACATTTAATAATGGATGTTTGGCATTCTTTAAATCAATAATTCCTTCTAGGTTAAGTTCAGGCTTTACTGCATTCATATGCACCGACAATCTTCCTCTGGCAAATATAAAATCTAATTCTGCCAATATCTTTTGATTAGATGCTATTTCTGCTCTATTTTGGCCGACCATTCCCGATAGTCTTTTTAGAATTCTGTTTATTTCTTCAGTTTCCTTTAATTCGAGCATTTTTATTTCATTATTCAAGTTTACTACAGCCAAAGGTTCAATAAAAACTGTAGCACCACTTGAAGACTGATCATGGACTACTCCTGGAAATCTATTTTTATATTCACTTCTAATAGGAACTACATATCTTCCTTCCCTTATAGTCACTATAGCATCTTGAAGTGCTGCTGAAGTATTTTTAGAATTCACTATTGAATTCAGTTTGGCCTTGATATCGTCATTCTTCTTTCTTAACTGCATCCTAATACTTCTCAATTCTCTACTTGCATTATCGGAAATTTCAGTATCAGAAATAATCGCTCTATCTATTTCTTCTTCAATTTCTCTAAAACTATAGAGATTTTGTATAAGTCCTGAAATATGGACCGAATCCTCTTGAATTTCTTCTGAGGATATATACTTCTTTAGCTCTCTTACAACTCGCAAACCATCTGCAATTCTAAGCAGATTGAGAGGGCTGAGTGCCCCACCTTTTTCTGCAAATATAATTGCGTCAATGACGTCGTATAATCCAAAAAGAGGGGGATTCCCTCTTTTTGATATCAATCTATTTGCTTCTGAGGTCTGTTCTTGTAAAAAACTAATCTCATCAATATCGTTTATTGGTTTAATAGATTCGCATTTTTCTTTTCCAATTTCAGATTGTGCAAAATCTATTAAAGTATTTTTTACTTTATCAAATTCAAGAACTCTTATGGATCTCTCATTCATATTACTCTATTTAACTCCTCTTTTAAAATGTCCTGCTTTAGTAGTACCAAGCATCTGAACCATTTTATCAGTTAGCTTTTCATTTATTATCGCATTTGAAAAGATATCTATGACTTTTGTCATTTCATTGGGTTTATCTAATACTAGTAGAACTTCATCTATACCGATCTCTTTAAATCTTCTCATGTGTTCTAAACCTGATATGGGTAATGCATTTCGTAATCTAGTTATATTGTTGACTCTTTCAAAGATATACTTGTCTGAGCCGTACTTTATAATATGATCACTTGAATATTTACAGTCTTCACAAACCTTATTACATCCCAACACCGATGCAGGGCAATGATAAAGTATCATTTCGTCAATTCTACCATATGCCATAACACCAATTCTTTTGTTTGTATTGCGTGTAATATCACTTATTTCCTCTATACTAAGCTCTGGGCTTAGTATATAAACTGACTTATCTTCATCTTTATGACTAAAGTTTTCAATGGTCTCAGTATTGAAAACATTTGTTCCGATTCCATAAACTATATCAAGACTTGGAAATCTACCTGTAAGTTTCATCTCCCATGCATTATTAACAACTACACCTGATAAAAAACTCAATTTCGATTCTATTTCACGAGCTAAATCGTGTAATAGTTTTTCATTAGCCATTGGTGGAAGTTCATAGTATATTTTTTTACCCTTTAGTTCAAAATTCTCCAAGCCGGTTAAATCCCTTAAATAAATCTTGCTTACATATTTATTATTAATAATTTCATCATTTAATTTCCTAATAGAGATTACTATTTCCGGCTTTTTACTGTGTCTTTTTACTTTTGTTTTTGATCTACTATAATTGATTTTTGTAGACCTTCTGTGCCAATTACAGATTTCATCACGAATTTTCATAATCCCATTTCTTCTTAGTGCATTTAAGTCTCCATTGCTTATAAAAGAGATACCGTCAGTTTCAACTTCTAGATTCTCTAAATCAAAAAATGTCTCTCCCAGCTTTGAAATCTGTCCAAAAGCATAATCGTAATCGACTTTCCTACTCTTGCCTTCTTCTATAATATTTTCAGATTTAACAATTACCATTTTCCCTTTAGAATACAGCTCCAGCTTTGCATGCTCACCTACATATGCCCTAAGTTTCATAGATACTTTTATAGACTTATCTTTTAACATTTTTTTAAAGTCCATCTCTCGAAGTCTGGAACTGGAAATCCTATATACTGGACTGTCTATAATCGCATCTTGAAAACTCTCTAAGGAGAAGAATTCTCCCCTTTTATAGTTCTTATCAACTGTGATACTGTATTTCTTAGATTCAAGTTTTATTTCTAAAGTATCCCTCTCGAAAACATCATCTATTAAACTTATTCCTAATTTATTTGTTTTTAAAATTTTCCCTACTAAATTTCCTCTTTCAGCTTCATCGTTAAAATCCACATATTTTCTGCCAAAAGAACCTAAAGCAGGCCCTTTGGTAAAGCCCCTATTCGAAACTTCTTTGACTAAGTTTTCGTCTGCATTTTTGTCATTCTTAATCATAGAATAGTAAAGTGCTGTCGAATATACATACTCCGGTTTTTTTAAACGACCTTCAATTTTAACAGATTTAACGTCCAAGTCCGATAGATTTTTAACTTGATTTAATAATCCTAAATCCATTGGACTGATTAAGAGTTTGTCTTTTAAAATTATTTTCCCTGTAGGGTCTGTCAAATCGTATTTTTTCCTGCAAGGTTGGGCACATCTACCTCTATTGCCACTTCTTCCACCTATCATTGAGCTCATTAAACACTTGCCTGAGTACGAGACGCAAAGTGACCCATGTGCAAAAACTTCAAGTTCTATCTTGGAGTTCGCGGCAATTTCTTTAATTTCATCAAGGGATAATTCTCTAGCCAGCACTACTCTACTAAAACCTATTTCACTTAGGTAGTTTACAGCATGTACTGAATTAGCTGAGATTTGAGTGCTTGCGTGTATCTCTAAGTCTGGAAATAATTCTACTACCAGCTTTGCAAGACCAAGATCTTGTATAATAATTGCATCAACATCTATATTGTATAGATTATTTATATACTCCAAAACATCTTGAATCTCATTTTCTTTAATCAATGTGTTTACTGTTATATAAGCTTTTACATTGTATAAATGACATATTTTTATAACATCGGATAATTCATCCAAGCTGAAGTTGTCAGCATATGCTCTAGCACCAAAATCGGTTCCCGCTAAATAAACTGCATCAGCACCACCTGCAATTGCTGCATAGAGCATATCCATATTTCCAACAGGAGCCAATACTTCAAAACTCTTCATTATTTACTTTCACTTTTTATTAAGGAATTAACTCTCTTTAAAATCTCTTGATATTGTTTTTGCAATGCAGACATCTCTTCTTGCATGCTAGTCATATTTTCATTAAGTTCAGACATCTGTTTGTTTTTACTTTCAATAGTTTTGATATTACCTTTATTCTCTTCATCGAGAGAAGAATACCTTTTATTCATATCACTGATAGTATTCAGAGATGTAACTAAATCATCTTTAAGCTTCTCGATACTTGATACTAACTCATCTTTCTCTTCCGTTACTTTTTCAACCTCTTCAGATATTGTCCTAAACCTCTGGATAGGTTCTTTTGACTCTTCGACCAGTGCATCGTATTTATCGTTCATTTCAAATAGTTCACCGGTTACATTCATCAATGTTAAAGTATAAAGCATAGTCTGATTTAATTTTGGATTACTGGTTTTCATATCTTCAATCTTGGCATTCACGTATTTAGCTACCTTAACCGTTCTGTCTTGATTGGCATCTGCAACCAAAGTGTATTTTATGCCGTCAATTATAACTTCTACTTTATTCGAATTACTCATAGCTCCTCCTAGTTTCTAAGTGATGCTCCAAATTTTGACTCTAACCTGTTTACAATCTCTTCTTGAACTACATTTACTTCATCATCCACCAATGTTCTATCTTTTGATCTGTAGATGATTTCATATGCCATAGACTTCTTGTCCTCACCAATTTGTACTCCGGTGAATATATCAAAGAGCTTTACATCTTCGATAATATCAGAATCTACGGATCTAATAACATCTTCTATTTCTTCTGCTGTAACTCCTTTGTCTAGTACCAATGCAATATCACGATTTATTGAAGGGTATTTTACAATCTTCTCATAGTTTTTAGTCAATACCGTATTTTCAGAAATTAGATTTACATCTAGTTCCGCGATATACGCTCTCTTGTTTAGGTCATATTTATCAGATATTTCATATGATAGTTCGCCCATAATACCTATTTTTATATCCCCTACAAATACATCAGCGCATCTTCCTGGGTGGAAGGTCTTTGTATCAGCATTCTTTTTAAATCTTACATCTCTTATTCCTATATGGTTTAGTAAAACTTTAATGTCGGCTCTCATAGTATAAAAATCTACATCCCCATACATACCTAAGCATAACCTTCTCTTTTGAAGAGGATCATCTTCGGTATTATCCTTTACGAAGATATTGCCTAGCTCATAAATCGCAATTTCTTCAGCTTTTTGTTTTTGATTCTTAGCTAGGATATCAATCATATTTGGAATTATACTAGTTCTCATAACACTGAATTCTTCACCTAATGGATTAATCAGTTTAATAAAATTCTTAGAGTTATCGTCTTCAATTCCTGATTTATCGTTGGCTTTTGGACTTATAAAAGAGTATGAAAGAGCTTCAAAATAACCCAGTGCATATAAGTCTCGTTTAAGTAAATCTTCAACTTTTCTGATTAGAGTTACTCCACCTTTAATTAATTGACCACATAGAGGTTTCGGTGTTATGTTATGAAAACCATATAATCTTCCGATCTCTTCAATTAAATCTGCTTCGATTTCAACATCGGTTCTAAATCCCGGAACTGTAACAGTACAAGTGCTGCCATTATCTTGACAAATAAATTCTAATCTCTCAAGGTACTTAATCATTTGCTCTTTGTCAATCTCAGTTCCCAGTAGATTATTTACGTTTTCGTATTTCATTTCGATTTTTATAGCTTTATAATCGGAATTGTCCGCAATGTGTTTTTCATTTAACACTTTTGCAACTCCCAATTTTTCAACCATCGTACAAAATCTCGCCGCTGCTTGTTCTACTAATTCTATAGGTATACCTTTTTCAGCTCTAGTTGATGCTTCTGATCTTAACCCCAATCTCTTAGAGGTATTTCTTATGGATTCCCTATCAAATCTGGCAGATTCAAGTAGAATTCTCTTAGTGGAATTTGTTACCTCAGTATTAAATCCACCCATTACACCTGCAATCCCTACTGGACCCGATTCGTCAGCAATTATTATATCCTTTGAATCCAGTTCTCTTTCCTTACTATCTATACATTTTACAACTTCACCATTTTCGGCCTGTCTAACAAATAGTTTATTACCTTCTATTTTGTCTAAATCATATGCGTGAAGGGGTTGACCAAATTCAAACATTACAAAATTAGTGATGTCTACTATATTGTTTATAGGTCTAACCCCGGCTTTCATAAGGTAATTTTGTAACCAATTTGGAGATTCTTCTATTTTTACATCGTCTAATACTCTTAACACAAATTTGTCGCAGTTCTCCGTCTTGATTTCAACTCCACCGAATAGCTCTTCATCACTATCTTTGAAGTTTTCTTTTATATCAGGCATTATAATGGCTTTGTCAAATGTTGCGGCAGTTTCTCTGGCCATACCCAAGATTGATAGACAGTCAGGTCTATTTGGAGTAATCTCAAATTCAATAATACTGTCTTCCATGTCCAAGGCTTTGATAATATCTGATCCAAGTTCAATATCATCTTTTAATATAAGAATTCCGTCCCTATACTCTTTAGGTATTACAGAATCCGAATATCCAAGTTCTTGGTAGGAACAGAACATACCCTCTGAAATAATCCCTCTAAAATCATGATTACCTATTTTGTCTCCACTTGCAAGTACTGCACCAGACAGTGCAACCGGTACTAATGCACCTTCAAAGACGTTTTTAGCTGCGGTAACAATTACAACTTCTCTATCTCCTAGGTCGACCTTAGTTACAACGAGTTTATCAGCATTGGGGTGTTGTTTAACTTCTATTATTCTCCCCACTTTTATACCACTTATACCATTGTCAGCAAAGTTTATTGAATCGACATGAGAACCTGATAAGGTTACAGCATCGGCAATAGTTTTTGCATCAGCATCTATATTTACATATTCTTTCATCCAATTAATAGGTACTAACATCTATAATCTCCTCACTAAAACTGTTCTAAAAATCTTTTATCATTATCGTAGAGCAATCTAATATTGTCTATTCCATATTTTATCATCGTAATTCTATCTATACCCATACCAAAGGCAAATCCCGAATAGACTTCCGGATCTATTCCGCAATTTCTCAATACATTTGGATGTACCATGCCGCATCCGAGAAGTTCCATACTCCATCCGGTGAAATTACACTTTTCACAGCCTTTACCTAAACATTCAAAGCACGAAACATCAACTTCTGCACTTGGTTCAGTAAATGGGAAATGGTGAGGTCTAAATCTCGTTTCTACTTCTGCTCCAAACAGGTTTTTGACAAAAAGATTCAGCGTTTCAATGAGATTGGCCATTGTTACTCCCTTGTCTACTACCAAACCTTCAATCTGATGAAACATCGGTGAATGAGTATCGTCTACATCGTCATATCTGAAAGTTCTTCCTGCTGAAACCATTCTTATTGGAGGTTTATTATCTAACATATATCTAATTTGTACTGGAGAAGTATGCGTTCTTAAAAGATGATTATCATCTATATAGAAAGTGTCGGATAAACCTATAGAAGGATGGTCTTCAGGGAAGTTCAACATAGTAAAATTATTATTTACAGTTTCTATCTCCGGTCCATCTACCACCATAAAACCAAGTTCTCTAAATAGGGATTCCAACTCCTCAACAGTAGTGTATAACGGATGTCTGTATCCTGTTTTTGATTTTCCAAGCTCTGCAGTAACGTCTACAGTTTCTTTTTTAATACGAATTTGATTCAATTTTTCAGTGATGATAATATCCTTGTCTTTTAAAGCAGATTCTATTTCATCTCTTACTTCATTTGCAAGCTGACCAATTACAGGTCTTTCTTCTTTAGATAACTTGCCCATTCCTCTTAAAACAGCAGTCAATTCTCCTTTTTTGCCTAGAATTTTAACTCTTACTTCTTCTAATTGCGAAGGCTGTTCTGCAATTTTTATCTGTTCAATTACTCTTTCTTTTATAGCCAATAATTCTTCTCTCATAATTCCTCCATCACTTTTACTTACAGATATTTAATTAAATATCTCTCTTTTATAAATCTTCTAAAGAATATTATATAACAAATAAAGCCTTTATTGCAATGAATTAGGAAATTACAACAAAAGCTGCCAAAAGGCAGCTTAGATGCTAAAGTCTAAGGTCTAAATACATACATAGTAATAGACGCAGCAATCGCAGCATTCAGCGATTCTAAATCTCCATTCATCGGTATTCTAACTAATAGATCTGCACTTTCAATTAGTTCATGACTAACTCCATGCGACTCAGATCCGATAACCAGTATAATCTTTTCATCTTTAGGTGCATCATCAAGTAATATACTGTCTTTTAAACTGGTCGTGTACAGACGATATTCTCCTCTTAATTTTAATATATCTACTGTCTCTAAATACTTAAATTTTATTCTGAAAACAGACCCCATTGAAGCCCTCAGAGTTTTGGGATTATAAATGTCCACACATTCATTTGTCAGAATAATTTCATTAAAGCCAAATGACTCAGCTGATCTTATTATCGTTCCCATATTACCGGGATCTTTTATGCCGTCCAAGCATAGAACTCTTTTAGAGCTGATTTCTTCTTCGAACTCGGTAATCTTAATCACTGACATAACCCCTTCAGAGTTTTGCATATTTGTGATCTCATCAAATAATTTATCAGCTAAAACTATTATGCTATCCTCTTCGATATCATTAAAAAGAGTTTCTATTAAGTTTATATCAGCTTCTCTTACTATTAGCATTTCAATTAATTTCAGCTCATTTGCTTCTTGAGTCATTTTAATGCCTTCCACCAAGTATAGTCTATTTAAAACTCTATACTTTTTCTTATTTAAAGACTTGATTAATTGAAAGGTCTTGTTTTCCTTGCTATGGATTATAGAGTGATTATGCATCGGATAATGACTCCACTCTTTTGATTTCTTCGTTTTTCCCTATTATTATAATGGTCGCTCCTTCAGTTAGCTTGATTTCAGGAGTCGGGTTTATAATTATCTCTTCTTTGGTCCTGATTGCAACGACACTAACACCAAATTCTTCTCTCACTTTTAAATCAAAAATAGACATATTTAGCCATTTTTTTGGAACTTCCAATTCTATCATACTGTAGTCTTCGGAAACTTCAATAAACTCTATTATATTTTTATTAGTTAATGTATAAGCCAGTCTGGTCCCCATATCTTTTTCAGGGATAACTATCTTATCTGCCCCTACTTTTTTCAGAACCCTACCTTGCAGAGAATCACGTACTTTTGCAACAATCATGGGAACCCCTAAATCTTTGGCGATTATTGTAGCCATGATTGAAGCTTGGAAACTTGTACTCATACCAATTATAACTACGTCAAAGTTACCGATTCCTAAGTCTTTTAAAGTTCCCTCGACCATAACGTCAGCCACTACCGCATGTGAAACCTTATCCGCTATGGCATCGATTAAATCTTCATTTTCATCTATTACAAGAACATCATGACCAAGTTCGCTTAAAGTCAGTGCAACACTGCTACCGAATTGACCACAGCCTATTACAGCTATATCTTTCATATCTTCCTCCTATCCAACTAAAATATCACCTTTTGGTTCGCGATACTGCTCTTTTCTTTCTTTTTTATAAAACGCAAATGCAAGTGTTAAAGGTCCTAATCTCCCTAAATACATGGTCAGCATTATTAATAGCTTACCTATAACTGTCAGTGAAGGTGTCAGTGCTCTACTTAAACCAACGGTTCCAAAAGCCGAAGTCACCTCATATAGTATATCAATAAACAAAGTTTTTTCAGTTATAGTCAGAATCAATGATATTCCCATAACCCAAGTCATTGAAATCATAACAATTGCAAGTGCTTTACGTATTGTACTTATTGGAATCCTTCTTCTAAAAAGCACCACATCCTCAGTTCCTTTAATCTCTGATTTCGTAGAATAGAGTAATAATCCTAAAGTTGTCGTCTTTATTCCTCCTGCAGTTCCGGCAGGAGAACCTCCAATAAACATCAAGATAATTGATACAATCGCACTCGAGTCTCTGATTAAATCTTGATTTATAGAACTGTATCCCGCTGTTCTCGTCGTTACAGATTGGAAAAATGAAGCAAGTATCTTTTCAGGTAGAGAAAAAGACTTTATGGTCATTTCATTGCTATACTCCAAAATAAAAAATATTATAGCTCCGCCTATTAATAAATACGCAGTCATTGTCAATACTAGTTTTGAGTGCGCAGCTAGCTTTTTGAAAGACTTTTTACTGGAAATGTCCATAAATACATTAAATCCAATTCCGCCTAAGATTATTAAAAAACTTATGGGCAGTACAACCCCTATTGATTTAACATAAGGCGAAATGGAATTAGGTCCGATGATATCAAACCCTGCATTACAATAAGACGATATGGAATGGAATATGCTATACCAAGCACCTTTCCAAATTCCAAATTGAGGTATAAATGTAAATGAAAGCAGTACTGCACCCAAAAGTTCAATTGCCAAGGTTGCTTTAATTACATAAATGACCAGCCTAACCATCCCTTTAAGCGATAATGTATTCATTTGTTCGTGAATTATGAGTCTTTCCTTAAGAGTAATCCTCTTCTTCATAACCAATGAAATCAAGATAGCCCATGTCATAAAACCTAAACCACCTATTTGGATCAATGTAATTATGACTAAATGCCCAAAATTACTCCAGTGCTCATATGTATTTTTAGTTACAAGTCCAGTTACACATACCGCTGATGTTGCAGTAAATGTAGAGTCTAAAGGATTTGTAAATTCCCCTGTTGCACTTGAGATAGGTAATGTTAGTAATATAGAACCTATAAGTATTACCAAAACAAAGCTAAGTGCTATTAGCCTAGGTGGATTTTTTTCAATTTCTAATACTATCTTTGATATAAAACTCATATTAACCTCGATTTAAACTGAAAAAAAAGCATAAAGTTTCACATGGAAACCTTATGCATTTTTTGCTAGTTCTACTAATTTTTTGAATCCTTCAGGATCATGAATTGCCATTTCTGAAAGAACTTTTCTGTTTATTTCAATTTTTGCTAACTTCAAACCATGCATAAACTTGCTATAGCTTAAACCATTTTGTCTTGCAGCTGCATTAATTCTGGAAATCCATAATTTTCTAAAATCTCTCTTACGATGTTTACGTCCGATAAAAGCATATGATAAAGATTTAATTACAGCTTGATTTGCAGTTCTAAATAGTTTTGATTTAGAACCATAATATCCTTTTGCTTGATTTAATACTTTTTTATGTTTTCTCTTTGTGGCTACACCACGTTTAACTCTTGCCATTTAAATTGCCCCCTTCTATCTCACTATCTTGGAATCATATTGTCGATTCTTTTTTGATCGCCACTGCTTACTAATGCTGATTTTCTTAAGCTTCTGATTCTCTTAGGTGATTTTTTACCTGTTATATGGCTTTTGAAAGCATGATATCTTTTGATTTTACCTGTACCAGTTCTTTTAAATCTCTTAGCTGAACCTCTGTGTGTTTTCATTTTTGACATAATCTCAACTCCTATTGTTCACTGTTAGGGCTCATAAACATCACCATGTTACGTCCCTCCATATTAGGTTTCTTATCTATTACTCCTGCATGATTAGTCAATGCGGCAAACTTTTCAAGTACTTGTCTTCCTATTTCAGTATGATTCATTTCTCGTCCTCTAAATCTCACAGATACTTTGACTCTGTCTCCAGATGAGAAAAAATCTACAGCTTGTCTTGCCTTTACTTCTAAATCATGTGTGTCAATATTAGGTGACATTCTGATTTCTTTCACCGTTATAACACTTTGTTTTTTCTTCGCTTCTTTTGCTCTTTTTACGGCTTCGTATTTATACTTCCCGTAATCCATTATTTTACAGACCGGTGGCTTAGCAGTTGGCGCGACTACAACTAAATCCAATTTCTTATCTCTAGCCATATCCAATGCTTTTCTAGTAGCAATTATACCAATCTGTTCTCCATCTGCACCAATTAGTCTGACTTCCTTAACTCTGATGTCTTCATTGATTTGAAGCTCTTTTATGTCCTACACCTCCAAATAAAAAATAGCAGGTAAAAATACCCGCTAAAACATCCGTCAACAAAAGTTAACTAAAGTTATAAATTATTACCCGGAAACTATAATTTCCAAGGTGAGAAGCGGATACTTCTACTTAATCGATTTTATCGAGCTCATTCTCGATAACACTATTGTAGTATATAGTATTTTTACTAATATGTCAAATATTTTGTAAATAAAGTTTTAAAACTTACATACTATAAAATTTAAACAAGCAAATCTGCAAAATACGGATTGCTTACTTTTTCTATTTCCATAGAAGTAATCGGTCCATGACCGGGATAAATTTTGACTTTATCATCCAAAACCAATATCTTATTCTTAATTGATTCTATAATCTCATCATAGTTTCCTGTTTCAAGATCAGTTCTTCCGATACTTCCTCTGAAAACTGTATCGCCTGTAATCAAATCATCACCCATTAAGAAGCAGCAACTCCCAGAAGTATGACCCGGAGTATGGATTACTTTTATACCAAATCCGTCTCCTATTATATCTCCGTCTTTAAAAGTCTTATCAGGAGTTAATTCAACTCTTTTTATCGGCATATAGGCACTCATATTAATATTTGCATCTTGTAATAATTTCACTTCATTTTCATGTGCTAAAATTGGAATACTGTATTTTTCCCTTAATATTTCTGCAGCTCCAATATGATCTCCATGTCCATGTGTTAAGAGAATAAACTTAGGTACTAATTCAAGTTTTTCAACTGTAGACATTATATCATCGGAATCCCCACCTGGATCTACGATAAAGGCATTTTTTTCGTCATTATATATTAAAAAACAATTGGCTGCATATATTCCTGCCATCATTCTATAGATTTCCATAAAACCTCCATCAATAAAGCTTTTCACTGTCTAATTGTATTGTGACCGGCCCATCATTTATCAACTGCACTTTCATATCGGCACCGAATTCTCCGGTTTTTACATCATATCCACCGGCTCTTATTCCCTCGACAAAATCCAGGTACATGTTTTCAGCAAAATCTCCACCTGCTGACCTAGTAAAAGATGGTCTCTTTCCCCTTCTGACATCACCATATAGAGTGAATTGTGAGATTACCATTATCTCTCCACCTACATCATCCAGGGATAGATTCATTTTACCTTCTTGATCTTCAAAAATTCTAAGTCCCAGTATCTTATCAATCATATAGTCTTTGTCTTTTTCAGTATCGGTATGTGTAACGGCAATAAAAACCAATAATCCGGAATTTATGCTTGAATACAGTTCTCCCTCTATAGATACTGATGCTTTTTTTACTTTTTGTACGATAGCTCTCATATCACTGCGCCTTTACTCTAAATATCTTAACTGTTTCTTCAACAGACATTATTTTCTTAAATAGTTCATCAATTTGTTCTTTTTGTTTTATTTCAATTAATAAATCAATCATAAATGTCTTGTCTTTATTAATCCTTGCACTAAGATTCGTAATATTAAGCCCCATGTCTTGTATGATTTTCGAAATATTTGCCAAATACCCTACTCTATCATAGGCAAGTATATTAACATGTACATTGAAAAAACTCTCCTTAGTGGTATCCCATTCAACAGGGATTACTCTTTCTATGTCAATATTTGCCATATTCGGACAATCAGCTCTATGAATAGAAACTCCTCTGCCCCTGGTTATATAACCCAATATCTCATCACCCGGCACCGGATTACAACACTTTGCAAATTTAACTTCCAGATTGTCTATCCCTTCAAACCTTATCCCTTGAACCGATCTGGCTCTAGGTTTTACACTCTTACTTATGCTTATCTGATCTATATCTTCATCAGTCTTGTAATGCTCTTTATGAAGTTCTTTAAGTTTAGGTAGTATCTGGGTTAACGGAGTGCTGCCATATCCGATAGAGGCAAAGAGATCATCTAAATTGTTGAAACTAAGTTTCTTACCAATACCCTCCAGCCATTCATCCTTAAGGATTTCATTGAAGTTAAAACCTTGTCTTCTGACTTCCTTCTCCAGTGCATCTCTACCTTTAATAATGTTTTCATCTTTTTGAGCCTTTTTAAACCATTGTCTAATCTTGTTTCTGGCTTGTGGACTCTTGACTATTTTTAGCCAATCTATACTTGGTCCTGATGAACTCGGTGAAGTAAGAATCTCTACTATATTTCCATTCTTTAGCTTAGTATTAATCGGTACAATCCTACCGTCAATTTTCGCACCAACACAGTGATTTCCAACAGCCGAGTGAACCCTATACGCAAAGTCGATTGGAGTAGATCCGGCAGGAAGTCCTATGACATCTCCCTTTGGAGAAAATACATAAACCTCATCGGAGAAGAAATCACCTTTCAAAGTTTCCATAAACTCTTTCGAGTCAGTCAGATCTTTCTGCCAATCCATTAAAAGTCTTAACCACTGCAGTTTTTCATCGAAATTATCTTTTTTGCGTCCACCTTCTTTGTATTTCCAGTGAGCAGCAATACCGTACTCGGCAGTTTTATGCATATCCCAAGTTCTAATTTGAACTTCGAAAATTTCACCTTTCGGACCAATTACCGTAGTGTGTAAGGACTGATACATATTTGCTTTAGGCATGGCAATATAGTCTTTAAACCTACCTTGTATGGGTTTCCATAAAGAGTGCACAACTCCAAGCACAGAATAACAGTCTTTAACCGTATTAACTATTACTCTAACCGCTGTTAAGTCGAAAATTTGGTCAAAAGTCTTTCCTTGTTTTTTAATTTTATTATAGATACCGTAAATACTCTTGGGTCTACCGGTAATATCGCATTCAAAGCCAAGCTCTGCAATGTTTTCACGAAGTATCTCCATAATCGAAGATATATATTCTTCCCTTTCAGCCCTCTTCATATCTATCATTTCAACTAATTCATAGTATGTTTCAGGTTCAAGATACCTTAAACTAAGATCCTCAAGTTCCCATTTTATGGTATTGATTCCTAGTCTATGAGCTAAAGGCGCATAGATTTCCAGAGTTTCAGTAGCTTTCTCGAATTGTTTAGCCTTGGTCATATATTCGAGTGTTCTCATATTGTGTAATCTATCTGCAAGTTTAATAATAATAACCCTGATATCATTAGCCATGGCCATTACCATTTTTCTTACATTTTCCGCTTGAGATTCCTGTTTAGACTTAAACTTCAGTCTCTTTAATTTTGTAACTCCATCAACCAATACCGCAATCTCATTGCTGAACTCATGTTCTATTTCCTCAAATGATATCTCAGTATCCTCTAATACATCATGCAGCATGGCGGCAATAATGGTTGCTTCATCCATATTTAAATTTATAAGTATCAGACTAACATTTACAGGATGTATAAAGTACTCCTCTCCTGAATTCCTTAATTGTCCTTCATGTGCATTTTTAGTAAAGTAATACGCCTTTTTTACCAATTCAGGATCGTATTCAATCTTGTTTTTATCCATCTCCATTAAAACACTTTCTAGTGAAAGTCTATCCATTACGCCACCTCCTTATTCATTTTTACTTCTTAACTCTCGATTATATCAAATTTTCAACATTATTTCATCATCTTATATCAATTATCTGCAATTGAACGGTAATATTGCCTCTAAACTCGTTTATTTTAGGAAAATAAACCAAATCAATATAATTAGGCTTTCTGTTATTTGTCGAGTAACCGTTTGAAATTTGAGTGCCAAATCTATTTTGTAGATATTCTTCTATACTCGAAACATCTCCGAATCCAATACATTCAATTACTCTACCCGCCTTTGCAATATTTAGTTTTATGACATTTTTATTTTGGCCAAGTATTTGATAGTTTAATATATCAAGGTTTTTATCTGCAAATACAGGTTTTGAGTTTCCTTTACCAAATGGCTCCAGTATGCTTAATTCATCGATAAAGTTCTCATCTACTTTCTCGGTCGGAAAAGCTACATCTATTGTAATCTCTCTTTGAAGCTCTTTTTTTGTGAGAAGACTATTCTCGTTTAAAAATTTCTCCAATGTCTTTAAATTATCCATCTCTAAACTTAAACCTGCAGCCATTTTATGTCCGCCGAATGATTTTAGGAGATGCTTGGCTTCAGTAAGCTTAGCATGCATATCATAAGTTTCGATGCTCCTGCCCGAACCTTTGATGATTCCGTGGTCTTTTGATTCGGCAAATACAATCGTCGGTCTATGGTATTTATCCTTCACTCTGCCTGCAACTATCCCAACAATACTCTCGTGAGCTTTTGAAGAGTAGACTACAATAATATCATTTTTATAGAGTTCCTTCTCTTCAATTTCATCAATTACACCATCTAATGTATCCTGTGTAATTGCTTTTCTCTCGTTATTTAACCTGACCAATTCCATAGCATAATTTACTACAAGTTCTTCGTCTTCTTCCAGAAAAAGCTCTACTCCCAGTCTTGCAGTAGACAATCTACCCGAAGCATTTATACATGGTCCAAGTACAAAACCCAGTGCATAAACGTCTACATCCTTGTTCCAACTATTTTGTTCTATCAGTGAAAGTAACCCAAGATTACTTGTATTATTTATACGCTTAAGTCCTTCTACAACAATTACCCTGTTCTCTCCCAGTAAATCTACTACATCACAAACCGTTCCCATCGCAACGTATTGTAATAATTCATACGACTCCTCAATGGGGATACCGACAGCTTCATAAATACCACATATGAGTTTGTATGCAACCCCGGCGCCGCATAGTTCTTTGAAAGGATAATCGCAATCAAGTCTATGCGGGTTGATTACAGCATCGGCAGCCGGTAGTGACTGCTGATTGTCTTCGTCTATTTTAACCTGATGATGGTCTGTTATTATTACTTTTAAACCCTTATCCTTTGCATAACTTACAGCTTCATGGGCACTTATTCCATTATCGCATGTTATAATCAAATCTACGCCATTTTTTATAGCAGTATCTACCATGGAAGTATTGATACCATATCCGTCTTCTATCCTGTCAGGAATGGCATATGTTATTTTATCATGTAGTACCTTTAAACCTTTTATAAGGGTAACAGTCGCTGAATTTCCGTCTTGATCATAATCGCCAACTATATGAATATGTTCATCTTTTTCAATTGAATCGAGTACAATATCAACTGCAATATCCATATCCTTCATTAAAAACGGATCGTGAAGCTTATCTAAATCAGGATTTAGAAATTCATCTATTTCTGCTTTAGTCATAAGTCCTCTATTTGCCAATATGTGCAAAATCTCATCACTTAAATTTAAATCCTTCTTAAGTGATGAGATATTCTTGTTAAAAATCATCCAATTGTTCAATTTATATCCCGTACTTTCTAGATCATATTAAATATGAAATTTTTTGGTCTCAAAATTATTTTCGTCTTCGTTTACTTTTTCATTTTCTAAATTTTTATCGTCTTCAAATTGACTATTTTCAGGATTCTCTTCAACCACCACATCCTTGGCATCAAATCCTGTAACTCTTTGATCCAGAATGCTCTCCTCTAAAGTTTTTGAAGTACCTGTCCTAAGTTCACTTTCAGCAACAGCTATTTGTGCTCTTGCTTTTTCAAGGTCATTCTTAGTTTGTAGCAGCTCCTTTTCAAGGCTTTTAATCCTTCTGGATGCTTTGAATCTCTGAATAAAGTAAAATACCAGCATTATAAAAATACCCAGAGCGACACAGGATAATATCAGTATTGCCTGTGACATTTCGATTTTATTAAAGAACAGATCCACTATTATAACCTGGCTGTTTTTAAGTGCAAATACAGCTACCAATAATAGCATTAATAAGATAATTACCAATAAAACCATTTAGTTTTCCCCTTCCTCAGTATCAAGTAGTGATAGAGATAATTCCAATCTCTTTTTCTCCATCTCACATCCCAGTTTATAAGGTTTAGTAATGGTTCCATTATTGTAATAGGCATTTGCATGACATCCGCCACTACAATAGAACTTTGCCCAACAGTCTCTGCAATCTTCCTTAGTAAAGACATTTGAAGATTTAAACACTTCTCTAAGTTCAGATTTTAATATCCCTTCATTAAGATTACCCATAATAAACTTTTCATCACCGACAAATTGATGACAAGGGTAGATATCTCCTTCAGGAGTTACCGAAATATATTCAGCACCTGCACCACAACCTACGGATCTCTTTGCCAAACAAGGCCCATCATTCAAATCTATCACAAAGTGAAAGAATAAAAAGTCATCTTTTTCATTGATATCCTTATAGAGTCTAGAAAATTCTTCATACTCCTTTAGAATTGCATCAAGATGCTCCTCTTTCAATGCATAAGGCTCTTTCTCCTCAGTTACTACTGGTTCGATGGAAACTTTTTTGAAGCCTAAATTATAAAATTCCAATGCATCTTTAGAGAAATCCAGATTATTTGAAGTAAAAGTACCTCTTACATAATAGTCTTTATCGCCTCTTTTAGCTATCAATTTTTTGAATTTAGGAACGATGATGTCATAAGATCCTTTATTGTTAACAGTTGGTCTCATCAAATCGTTGACTTCACGCCTACCGTCCAGACTCATAACCACATTTGACATATGTTCATTTATAAAGTCAATTTTATCGTCATCGAGCCTAAGACCATTTGTAGTGATTGTAAACCTTATATTCTTATTATGTTTTTTATTTAACTCTTTTCCGTAAAAAGTCAATTCTTTTACGACTTCAAAGTTTAATAAGGGTTCTCCTCCAAAAAAGTCAACTTCCAAATTTCTACGATTACCGGAGTTTTCCACCAAGAAATCCAATGCCTTTTTCCCGGTTTCGACATTCATTAGACTTCTTTCGCCGCTAAAGTCTCCTTGACCAGCAAAACAGTACTTACATCTAAGGTCACAATCATGGGATACATGCAGGCACATGGCCTTGATTATATTCTCCCTATTGTATTTGATATCTTCAGCATCTACTTCATCCGAAAACAGATATCCGTCTTCGACTAGTCTCTTTAATTCACCATAGACTTCCCTAATAGTATTTTCGTCATATTCCGGAAGTTTTTCTAATATATAATCTACCCCATTATTGTAATAGTCAATCATGGAATAAGTCAGCTCATCAACTACAAATATACTACCGGAAAATATATCTAAGACTATAAATTTTCCATTAGCCTCAAATTTGTGTATCTTTTTCATTAATCCTCCTAAAACAAAAAAATGGTGTTATACACCACTTTTTTTATCTGTCTGATTCATTAGACTCGCATTTTTGATTTCCTACTGTACAAGATGTCTTACATGCAGATTGGCATGAAGTTTGACATTCGCCACATCCTGTATGTTTAGTAGTATCCTTAATATTTGATTTCTTAAGTACTTTAATATGTTTCATTAGAACCTCCTATAAGGTTAATTTATAAAATATTTTATAATTCCAAATGAAAAATAGCATTAAAGCTATTATTCATTATCTTCTTCAGTTTCTATAACTACTTCTTCTTCAACTGCTGCTCTTTTTTCCTCATCAGTTAGAAGCTTATAGACTGCTGATCTGGTAAATTCAATTCTTGTTTTTCCTGAAGTCTCGATAGTAATATAATCTGCTCCGGCTTTAATGATTTTACCTCTAATTCCACCGACAGTTAAAATCTCATCCCCTACTCTTAAACCACTTCTCATTTCTTGAACTTCTCTTTCTCTTTTCTTCTGTGGTCTGATCATGAAGAAATACAGAAACACAAGTGCAAGTACAAGAGGTAGTAGCGATGCGAATTGTCCTAATTGTGGCATTTAATCACTCCTTTTTATTTTATCTAGATACCCAAAATAATAAAATCTATATCTTGAGAAAATACCTTTTACGCAAATAAAAAGCAATTAGATATTTTTTACAATCTTATACTATTATAACCTATTTTAATCGTTATATCCATATTTATTATAAAATTCTTCTTTATATTCTAAAAACCTGTCTTCCTCTATCGCTTTTCTGATATTTTTCATCAAGTCGGAAAGGAAGTATAGATTATGAATTGTCAGAAGTCTTGATGCCAATATTTCATTAACATTGATAAGATGTCTTATATAAGCTCTGGTATGATTTCTGCAAGCATAACAATTACAGTTTTCATCAATCGGTCTAAAATCTTCAGCATATTTTGCATTACGTATTACTTTTCTTCCATTATAGGTCAAAGCAGTACCATTTCGTGCAATCCTAGTCGGCAATACACAGTCTGCCATATCGATCCCATGTTCTACTGCTTCAAACAAATAGTCTGGCGAACCTACTCCCATCAAATACCTCGGTTTATCTGTAGGTAGAAAATCTGTTGTATATTCCAGTATCTCAATCATTAAATCCTTGGGTTCCCCTACGCTAAGTCCACCAATTGCATATCCAGGCAGATCAATTTCGGTTGTAAGCTCTGCACTAAGTTTTCTTAAATCCTTGTACATCCCACCTTGAACTATTCCAAATAAAGCTTGATTTTCTTTTTTATGATACTCTTTACATCTTTTTAGCCATCTTATAGTTCTGTGTAATGAGTTTTCAGTATATTCATAATCAGCAGGATATGGCACGCATTCATCAAAAGCCATTATTATATCGGATCCTAGATCATTTTGTATTTCCATAGATTTTTCCGGAGAAATGAAGTGTTTCCCACCATCAATATGCGATCTAAACTCAACACCTTCTTCAGTTATATGTCTATTGTCACTTAAGCTGAATACTTGAAATCCACCACTATCGGTTAAAATAGGCCTGTTCCAGTTCATAAACTTATGCAAGCCGCCGGCTTTCCTGATTATATCCTGACCCGGTCTCAGATATAGATGATAAGTGTTTCCAAGTATTATTTGAGTGTCCATATCGTAAAGTTCATCAACGGTCATGGTCTTTACTGTCGCTTTTGTACCGACCGGCATGAAAACAGGTGTTTCTATTTCACCGTGAGCTGTATATATTTTACCTAATCTTGCTTTTGATTTCGTATCAGTTTTCTTTAACTCAAATTTAAAACTCATTTTTTCCAATCACCTCCACTAAATAATTAACATTGCATCACCAAAACTAAAAAACCTATATTCATTTTTAATCGCTTCTTCATAAGCTTTAAAAATTCTCTCTTTAGTTGAGAATGCACTCACAAGCATCAATAGAGTTGATTTCGGAAGGTGAAAGTTAGTTATAAGTCCATCAATTACTTTAAATTCAAAACCTGGATATATAAATATATCTGTATTTCCACTCATAGGCTCAAGGACCTCTTTTCCCCTTATAGCGGACTCCAGTGTCCTGGTAGTTGTTGTACCTACGGAAATTATCCTTCTACCATTTCTCTTGGCATCATTGATTACATCACAGGTAGTTTTAGGAAGATTAAAGTACTCACTATGCATTTTATGGTCACTTACATCTTCGACACTTACCGGCCTAAAAGTTCCTAGACCGACATGTAAGGTGACATTGACTATTTTAACTCCCATATCTTCTATTTCTGTAATTAACTCAGGCGTAAAATGCAGTCCTGCAGTTGGTGCAGCTGCAGATCCATCATGCTTGGCATATACTGTTTGATATCTGTCTTTTTCTTGAAGTTTTTCTTTAATATAAGGAGGTAAAGGCATCTCCCCCAGTTCATCCAGTCTCTCCTCAAATATCCCTTCATACTCGAATTCGACCAATCTGGTTCCATCATCTGTTATTCCTTTTACTTCACAACTCAGTTCCCCATTGCCAAAATAAACAACAGAACCAATCTTCATCTTCTTCCCGGGTCTAACGAGCGCTTCCCAAAGATCCTTTTCAACTCTCTTAAGCATTAACACTTCAATAGTTTCTGTCTTATCTTTCCTATGACCGAATAATCTTGCAGGAATGACCTTTGTATCATTGATAACAAGGACATCTCCCGGTCTTAAGATAGACTTTATATCATAAAACCTCTTATGCTCTACATCTCCTGTATCTCTTCTCAGTACCAGTAGTTTGGATTCATCTCTTTTATCTATTGGATGCTGAGCAATTCTACTTTCTTCTAAATAAAAATCATAATCTTCAGTTCTCATTATTTCTCCATATATCTATATCCCAAATGCTCATAGGCTTTTTTGGTTAAAACTCTTCCTCTCGGAGTCCTAGTCAAAAAACCGATTTGCAATAAATAAGGTTCATATACATCTTCTATCGTTATACTCTCCTCGCCTGTTGACGCAGCAATTGTATCTATACCTACAGGTCCACCGCCAAAATTCTCAATTATCGTCTTAATTATTCTGATATCTGTATGATCCAGTCCAAGTTCATCGATTTCTAAAATATCCAAACCTTCTTTGCTCATTTCCTGATTTACATGACCGTCACCCATAACTTCGGAATAATCTCTAACTCTCTTCAAAAGTCTATTGGCAATTCTAGGAGTTCCCCTAGATCTTTTAGCTATTTCAGAAGCCCCGAAATCGTCAATCGGTACGTCTAGAATACCTGCACTTCTCTTGACAATGGTCTTAAGGCTGTCTTCATTGTAAATTTCAAGATTTAATAGGACTCCAAACCTATCCCTCAAAGGCGAAGAAAGTTGTCCTGCTCTTGTAGTGGCACCAATTAGCGTAAAGTGCTCTAAATCAATCCTAAGGCTTCTCGCACTCGGCCCTTTGCCTACTATTATATCAAGCGCAAAGTCTTCCATTGCGGGATACAAGACTTCTTCAACACTTCGATTAATCCTATGAATTTCATCTATAAAAAGTACATCTCCCGTAGTCAAATTGGTCAGTATACTAGCAAGATCACTTGGCCTTTCTATTGCAGGACCTGAAGTAATCTTTATATTTACTCCCATCTCATTTGCAATAATTCCGGCAAGAGTTGTTTTTCCCAGTCCCGGAGGACCATGCAGTAGTATATGGTCAATTGGTTCACGTCTTTGCTTTGCTGCCTTTATAAATATATTAAGTTTATTTTTTGCTTTATCTTGACCGATATAATCGGACATCCATCTGGGTCTAAGGGTAGTTTCTATCTCCTCATCTTCTCTAATCCCTGAACCTCCGATTATTCTTTCATTTTTATCCATTTTAAACTCCTTGTTTCAAATAAGAGATAAACCTATCTTGCAAGCCTGATGATACATTGTTTTATTATCTCTTCTATCCCCATGTTCTCAGTATTTAGTGATCTAATTACTTTTACTACATCAGTTCTAATATACCCGAGATTTGTAAGTGCTTCAACNNGCTTTTGTAAGAATATTGATATCATTTGTACGAATTGCCTTTGAAATGGTAGAAACGGAAAGTGAAGATAGTATACCAAGTCCGATTTTGGGACCGATGGAACTAACGGTAGTTAAGAGTTTAAACATTTCCAATTCTTCATCATCATAAAAACCGTAGAGTAGAATTGCGTCTTCCCTTACTACCATATGGGTATGAACCAGATATGTTTCATATAGTGTAAAATTTGATATAGAATATGAAGAAGTATTAATTAAATAGCCAATCCCATTATTATCCAGCACTATATAATCTTCACCAATACGTTTTATGTCACCAATTATGTAATCCAGCATTTTTTCTCCTTTAATTCCCTATTTCATTCTATATAAATCCTTAAACCTAAGTGAAAAGCTGTGACAAATTGCTATTGCCAATGCATCAGCAGCGTCATCAGGTTTTGGAATTTGTTTCATATTCAATATCATTTTAACATTTTCTTGTATTTGATGTTTTTCTGCTCTTCCATATCCAACAATGGCTTGTTTGACTTGTAGCGGTGTATATTCATATATGTCCAATCCTTTATTCACACCGGCCAGAATCTCAACTCCACGCGCTTGACCAACCGTTATTGCCGTTTTCACATTCTTGTTGAAGAATAACTCCTCAATAGCCATCTCATCGGGTTTATGTTCATCAATTATATCTATTAACTCCTCGTATATTACTCTAAGCCTCGTAGGGACATCTGACTTGGAAGAAGTTGTTATACAGCCATATTCGAGCATATTAAGTTTATTGCCATCGACTTCTATCACTCCATATCCGACAATGGCTATCCCAGGGTCTATTCCCAATATTATCATAAATATCTCCTTAATTTTAAAAATCTCTCCTCGGAGAGATTTTTATCATTAATACCTGTTTAATACTCTGTCATTGATACCATACCAATATGATGATCTATAAATCCTTAAAATACTTTTTATATATGATGTCATAAGTTTTTGATAAATATTGGTTAATTCAGGTATGGTAAGAAATTCTTCGTCATTTACTATTTTATCGCTATCATTATAGCTTATCATCAACTGTCTATCTAAATTATCATTTATTGAGTAAATCTTTTTCTTTATAACTTTTTCACAATAAGTAAATGCTATTCTCTTAATTCTGTCATTTAAGATATTGTCTGAATCGAGATGATTGTACAATTCATTTCTGAGTTTTACTACCTCGGGGTTTTTTGATTCATTAAAAAGTATCGACTTTTGACATATATCTTCCAGAGGCAAGGTCTTTACTGCCAAGCTCTCTAGTTTATTTGCCCATTCGTCTTCTTGATATCCGCTAGAATAGGACTCTATATAAATCGAAAGTTCAAGTCTGTTGACATCGTCATTTATCAATTTATTTACTGTTCTAATAATCAAATCCCTATCTCTTCTGTACTTAAGAGTCCTCTTAAGAGATCTCTTTATACTCGTCATGCAGATATATTTAGGTCTTAACTTCTTTAATCTGACTTCGTTTTCAAGCATTGAAAGAAGCAGATGCATCGAGTTTAAGTCATTATTATATAAAAAGTTGTATTCCAAACTTTTATGTAGCTTTTTAATATTTTTGATTGGTAGTGCCATCTGCTCTCCTCCTAGCTGTTATATCATTATACTACAAAATTAAATAAATTTCTTGTAATTTTAATCTATTTTCTAGTTAAACAATTAAAAAATTTAACACAAATTATATTTAATCTAGACATAACAGTAGGAAATGGACAAAAAAAGCGTCTAAAAATGAATTTCATTTTTGACGCATAATATACTAAAATACAAATGCCTTTTGTATATTTCTTTCCAGATTGTATAGTTTTATTGTATCTAGAACAAAATAAGACATTCTAAGATTTAAATTAAAAGCAAATTGTAAATCTTGATCATAGCCCGGATTCATGGAATATTCATCTATTACTCTGTTGACAAAATCAAGAACTATTTGATTTATGTCGAATTTTCCATTTTCATCGGTTCTGAGTTCAATATCTTCAATACCGTTTATTTTAAATTCATATCCTTCTGCAATCTGATTAAGTTTCTTTTCATAGCTAATATGTTTTATCATAGCTTCTTGAAAAGTCCATCTTTCATAATGTGGCTTACATACAAAATCAGAAAGGTAATGTGAAATTATACCCAATTTTCTGCTAAAGAGTTTTTTTGATAAACCATCAAAAATCTCATTATCTATATCTATAAATCTACCTAAAAAAATTAATTTCTTTATTTCATTTACTATAAAGTCTAAGCTTTCATCAGCATAATGTCTATGAAGTTTGTATTTGGGATTATAATCAGGAGCTACCGAACCCCATACAAATCTTTTTTCATCTAATTCTATATTGTATAATCTTGAGATTTCTTTGTTGATATTTCTTGCTATTTCTTTATGTGTTTCTGCAAATATTTCAACCACATCCTTTCGCAATCGCTCTTAGAATATAATAAATGGAAACAAAAGTCAAGAAAATTTACATTAATTTTAGATTAATTTCTATATGATATTATACATTGAGATGGTTCATTTCATAACATTTACACTTGGTAACACGATGGTTTTTATTGATATTTACTTCACATTCATTTATAAATAAAAAGGCTATATCCTGTACTTTATATAGCCTTCTATTTTACTTACTAAAAAATCATCAAAACGCATACAATTTAGATGGTATTTAGCGAATTGTTACATATTCTTAATATTTTGTCTACTTATTAGGTTTTTCGAAATCACAATTTTCGTTATTACAAACTATGAAATCACCATATCTATTTTTCTTTCTAGTCAATAAATCATTACATTTGGGACATCTTTCACCGGTCGGTTTATTCCAAGAAGCGTAATCACAAGATGGATAATTGCTACATCCGTAGAACAATTTACCTCTCTTGGAAATTTTCTCTACTATCTCATGACCACATTTTGGACAATCCACATTAGTTCCGATTATTATGGATTTTGTGTATTTGCATTCAGGAAAGCCTGAACATCCAATGAATTTTCCATTTCGTCCCGTTTTTTCGACTAGGTTTTTACCACATTCCGGACATTTTTCATCCAGTACAACATCTTCTATCTTATAGTCTCCTGAATCCTTAATAGCCTTATCCAATAGTACTTCGAATCCGGAATAAAAATCTGATATAAGTTTTTTCCAATCTGTCTTCTCATCGACAATATCATCCAGTCCTCTTTCCATCTTGGCAGTAAATTCTTCATTTACTATCTCTGAGAAATGTTTAGCTAAAAGGCTGTTGACATTTTCTCCTATCTGGGTGGGTACAAATTGTTTATTCTCCAATTCCACATAAGCCCTGGACAGAAGGTTTTTTATTATCGACGAGTATGTGCTCGGTCTGCCTATTCCATCTTCTTCAAGTGCTTTAACTAATGAAGCTTCGGTATATCTTGCTTTCGATTTAGTAAAATGCTGATTTTTTTCAATTTTTTTAGGTTTTAATACTTCACCGATTTTAAACTCCGGTAATTCAGACTGTTTTTCAGCAGTTGTCCAAACCTTCATAAACCCGTCAAACTTCATTATATTTCCACTGGTTCTAAATAATTTGTCGTTTGAGTTGAATTTGACCGTAGTTACTTCATAAATTGCTTGTTTCATTTGTGATGCAACAGTTCTATTCCAAATCATCTCATAAAGAGCAATCTGATCTTTTGAAAGGTATTTCTTTAATGATTTTGGATCCCTATAAATTGAACTGGGACGAACAGCTTCGTGTGCATCTTGAGAACCGGCATTCTTTTTCTCGAAAGTTCTACCGCCATTTGAGTATTTTTCACCATAGTTACTGATGATATAATTTTTTGCTTCACCGACAATTGCAGATGAAAGTCTAGTTGAATCTGTTCTCATATAGGAAATTAAACCCACTGTTCCTTCCTTACCTATGTCCACACCTTCATAGAGCTGTTGTGCAACACTCATAGTCTTGGAAGTGGAAAAGTTTAATCTTTTATTTGCTTCCTGCTGCAGTGTACTTGTGGTAAATGGCATAAAAGGATTTTTCTTTCTACTTTTCTTCTCTATATCGAATATTTCAAACTTATTTACATCTAATCCTTTTATGATGGCTTCAGCACTTTTGGAATCCGGAATTCTATTTGTTCTCTTTTCTTTTCCATCTACCAACTCACCATAGTAAGCTGACTTGAAATCTATTTTTGATTTATTAAAAAGAGCTTCAATACTCCAGTATTCTTCCGGTACAAAGTTTCGTATCTCTTCTTCTCTGTCGCAGATTAATTTTAATGCTACCGATTGAACTCTACCTGCTGATAGCCCGTTCTTAATCTTCTTCCAAAGAATCGGCGACAATTTATATCCTACGATTCTATCCAGAACCCTTCTGGCTTGCTGAGCATTAACCAACTGCATATCGATTTTTCTGGGATTCTTTATTGAATGCTTTACGAAGTCCTTGGTAATCTCCTTAAATTCAACTCTATTTGCCTCTTCTATATCCAAACCCAACAAATACGCTAAATGCCATGATATAGCTTCTCCTTCTCTATCGGGGTCGGTTGCAAGATAAACTTTCTTTGCAGCTTTTGCTTGTTTTTTTAACTCATTTATCTTGGGCGCTCTACCTCTAACATTTATATACTGAGGTTCAAAATTATTCTCAATATCAACACCTATTTTACTTTTCGGTAAATCCCTCAAATGTCCGACTGTTGCAACGACTTTGTACCTGGATCCCAACATTTTACTTATGGTCTTTGCTTTTGTCGGCGACTCTACTATCACTAAATTATCTGCCAATATTATCTCCTCGTTCCAAATTATATAAAATCAAAATACTATATTCCATTTATTATCTATTTCGGTTGCTATCCCTTTCAATTCTAACATCGTAATTACACTCATCAAAAGACTTATAGGCATATTCACAACTTGACTGATTTCATCAATGCTCATCGGTTTAAGTACAATAACTTCGTACACCTTTTTTTCATCCTCGCTAAGTCTTGANNCTACAATATCCATTACATCGGTAATTATTTTTGCACCGTCTCTAATTAAAGCATTCGTACCCTTGCTGTAAATACTGTTGATATTTCCGGGCAAGCTAAAGACTTCTTTCCCTTGAGTAGCTGCATAGTTTGCGGTTATTAAGGTGCCTGATTTTTCTTTAGCTTCAATTATGATCAAACCTAGAGCTAAACCTGATATTATTCTGTTCCTCAATGGAAAGTGATAAGGCAGTGGCGGTGTCTCAAGTCTGAATTCAGAAATAATTGCACCATTTCCATTTATTATATCATTATAAACCCCTTTGTTTGATGCAGGATACACCATATCTACACCACAGCCAAGTACAGCTATCGTCTTCAATCCTGACTTTATAGCAGTGGTATGCGCTATTTTATCGATACCTAAAGCTAGCCCCGAAATTATATTAACTCCGTAATTACTAAGATCCGATACGAGCTTTTCAGCAGCCCATTTACCGTAATCGGTACACTTTCTCGAACCTACAACTGCCAGGCCGGGTCTTTTATCTTCAAGACAACCTCTAATATACAACAGCTTTGGACTGTCGTCAATACACCTAAGTATTTCAGGGTATTCTTTATCATAGATTGTCGTGTACGAAATATCATTTGAATGCATGTAATTTACATATCTATCGAAATCAAATAATTTTGATTCTTGAATTATTTTTTCTTTAATTTTTGCCTCAATTCGAATTTCCTCATTGAGATTTTTTACATCATCAATAATTTTAAAAGGATCTTCAAATTTTTGAGATATATATTTTAACTCGTCATGATTTAAACCAATGGCATTTAAATAAAGTAATGATTCACCCTTTGACATCAGTTACCCCCAATACTTATTGTCTAGACTCCGATATCGTATAGCCTCCAAGATATGTGTTTCGGTAATATCTTCAGAGGAATCCAAATCAGCGATAGTTCTGGATATTTTTAGTATCTTGGTAAAACTTCGCGCTGAGAAATTATACTTATCAAAAGCCATAGAAACTATTTTTTCAACATTTGGTGATAGCTTAATATATTTTTTTATTTGTCTGGAACTTAGTCTGTCGTTATTAATTATCTTTTCATCTTTATACCTTTTTATTTGTATATCTCTCGCTTTATTGACCCTTTGTCTAATTTCATCTGAACTCTCTCCATTTGCCCTGTCAGAAAGTTCTGAAAACTGAACGGGAGATACTTCAATATGTATATCAAATCTGTCCAGTAATGGACCGCTTATTTTATTTAAGTACTTAGATATCATCTGATTTGTACATGTACATTCAACCAGTGGATTTCCATGATTTCCACATGGGCATGGATTCATCGATCCTATCAGCATAAAATTGGAAGGATAGGAAAGAGTCGCATTTGCCCTGGATACAGTTACAATTCCGTCCTCCATGGGTTGTCTTAATACTTCAAGTACATGCTTGCTGAATTCCGGTAACTCATCCAGAAAAAGTACTCCATTATGTGCCAAACTCACTTCTCCGGGTTTCGGTATCCTTCCACCACCTATCAAAGACACAGCTGATGCCGTATGATGAGGTGCTCTAAACGGTCTTTGTTCCACAAGTCCAACTTCTCCAAGCAATCCGCTTATGGAGTAAATTTTAGTACATTCTATAGACTCTTCAAAACTTAAGGATGGCAGTATGGTCGGTAATCTCTTTGCCGCCATAGTTTTACCTGCACCGGGCGGTCCGATTATTAAAACATTATGCCCTCCCGCTGCTGCTACTTCTAGTGCTCTTTTTAAGTCCTCTTGACCCTTAATATCACTAAAATCCAAATCATAAACTATCTCTTTTGAATTAAAATTCAAGTCGGAAATATGTACCTCCAATAGCTTCTCCCCATTTAGATGATCTACAATTTGATTTAAACTGTCTGCAGGATATAGATTTACATCCTCTACAAGAGAACACTCTCTTGCATTGTCTCTTGGTATTATAAAATCCCTATATCCCCTTTCTCGCATCGCTATAATCATTGGTAATGCACCTTCTATAGGCATTAAACGTCCATCAAGTGACAATTCTCCAATAAAAATTAAGTCCTTTTTTATCTCAGGAATTATAACTCCTATAGCATCTAGAACTGCAATAGCGATTGCAAGGTCAAGTTGAGATCCTTCTTTCTTGAGAGTAGCCGGTGCCAGATTTATTGTGATTCTTCCCAGCGGAAATCTATGTCCTGAATTAACTATTGCCGATCTTACCCTTTCCTTTGATTCCTTAATCGAAGTGTCAGGTAAACCGACTATTGTAAAATTAGCCAATCCCTTTGCGATATCAGCTTCTACTTCTATATCATATCCATCAAGTCCCATAAGAACACATGTAGTTAATTTTGAATACATATATACCTCCATTAAGTCATTACCTTTAATCTTAACAAATAAACGTATTTTCTGCAATTTGCGAATATGCTATTGCACGCATATAACTCTATTATTTTATTATCTTTTATAAATAAATTTTCCCCGTAAATAATTTAAATCAAAAAAATCCACTAGATAAATCTAGTGGATAAAATCTCTAAGTACTATTTTTTCTTAGAGTCTATTAACTTTGCAATTTCCTCAGTAAACTCTATACTGCACCATGGTACTCCATCTTCATTACATACACCTTCAGCCATCTCATAAAGACCTCTCTTTTCAGCTTCTTCGCATAGCCAATCGGTCATTTCCTTGCCACTTAACTCATATTCATCAGGATTTAGATTACTAACTGAATCATTGATAATTTTTATTACATCTTCTCTTTTCATTTTATACCTCCTTGATTATCGAATAAAAAAATTATTCTCTAATCCTTATATACCCATATATTTAATTAAATATCACATCTTATTAATATCTTATAAAAAATGGGTCAAGGTTTTAATATAGTTTTAAACATAAGGAAATGCATTATCAAGATAATTAATATCACCTGAGTTAGAATAAATTTCACAAACATCAAATCTTGGCTGCATATCCGTTAAATTCTTTGTCTTCATATATATCTCAGCTGTGCAAATTATCCTTCTTCTTTGATCGGGACTGACAAACTCAGAAGGAGCTCCAAATGCATCCGAAGACCTCGTTTTTACTTCGATAAATACGAGTATATCTCCTTCGACGGCAATAATATCAATCTCACCCATCGGTATTCTGTAATTCCTGTCTATTATTAACATTCCTTTTTTTGACAGATAATCAACCGCAAGATCTTCGCCCCTCTTACCGATATCTAAACTCATCAGTCCATCCTCTTTAGAATCTTTTCGAGAAAACTCATCCTGTGTATTGGTGTAATTCCAAATTCTTCAATTCCTTTAATATGAGCTGCGGTTCCGTATCCCATATTGGTTTCAAATGAATATCCAGGATATTGCTTACTAAAATCTATAAATAGTGAATCTCTATATACCTTTGCTAAAATTGAAGCACAGGCAATATTATAACTGATAGAGTCTCCCCTAATTAAAGCCTTTTGTGGCAATGAAGTGTCTATTTCTTCCAAATCAATCAGAACTATTTCAGGATTTAATCCATAATCCACAACTAAATTCTCCAGAGCAATTTTCATTGCAACTCTGGTTGCCTGTTTAATATTAATGCTGTCAATTGTTTTTTCATCAACCATGCCAATACCGTAAGCGAGTGCCGATTTACGTATCTCAGCATCTAATCTTTCTCTCTTTTTTTTAGATATTTTTTTCGAATCATTGACATCGACTATTCTATTGTCACCGGGCATAATAACAGCTGCTGCAACGACAGGACCTGCCAAACAGCCCCTTCCAACTTCATCAATGCCGCAAACAAGTCTTTCTACTATATCATCCTCAATACAATATTCCATCGCTAACCCTCTCAAGTGTTATTCTTCCAATCATGGCACTTCTAAACTCAGTTAAAATTATCATCGACACCTTGGTATAGTCTAATAGTCCACCTCTTAAAAGTGCACCTCTTTTCCTTGCGATTTCTTCCATGATTTCCAAAGGACTCAAGCCGTCGGTTTCAATCTTGTATCTGTCTTTTAATAGCTTAGGATTAATCGAGTTAATCCTTTCTATTAGCTTAAAAGCAATCTCCTCCGTATCCAGTATTGTGTCCTCAATTGCACCTGTAAAAGCAAGGTTTAGTCCCACCCTTTTATCTTCAAATTTTGGCCACAGTACTCCCGGAGTATCGAGCAATTCAAGTCCGTCTCTGGATTTTATCCACTGATTTGATCTTGTAACACCCGGTTTATTTCCAACCTTTGCTCCACGTCTACCTGTTAGTGTGTTGATAATCGTTGATTTACCGACATTTGGTATACCTACTATCATCATTTTTATCGTTTCATCTATAATATTTCGTCTTCCGTCTCTTGCTCTTTTTTCTGTTAGTTCAAGTTCTGAAACTTGTTTTAATTTTTCAAGTCCCTTATTTTTAAGTGCATCTACAATTAGAACCCCATATCCTTTGGATTCAAAGTACTTTTTCCAGTTAGCATTTTCATTGGGATCTGCCAGATCCGCTTTATTTAATATTATTATTCGGGGCTTATCGCCAATTAAACTATCTAACTTAGGATTCCTACTGCTCAGCGGTATTCTTGCATCGATAATCTCTACTATTATATCTACGAGTCTAAGCGATTCTTTAAGTTTATCGATAGTTACTTTCATATGTCCCGGATACCAGTTAATATTCATGTATACCTCCAAATAAAAAAAATTGGGACAAGTCCCAATTTTTAATATGCTTTCTTTTCTTTAACTTTAGCTGCTTTACCTTGTCTTTCTCTTAGGTAATTTAACTTAGCTCTTCTTACTTTACCACGTCTTAAGATATCTAATTTTTCAATTCTAGGTGAGTGGATTGGGAATGTTCTTTCTACTCCAACACCATATGATATTCTTCTTACTGTAAAAGTAGCTCTAGAGTTTGTACCTTGTTTTTTAAGTACGGTACCTTCAAATGTCTGGATTCTCTCTCTAGTACCTTCTTTGATTCTGTAGTGTACTCTTACAGTATCTCCGGTATTAAAATCCAGTTTATCTTCTCTAAGTTGAGCATCTTCAATTTGTCTTATAATATCCATTTGTAAAAACCCTCCTTTTCTTACAATGTTCATACCCTTACAACCGAGCAGAGGAACACCCGTTTTACATGCCTAAATAGTATAACATATATATTTATTAAATACAATAATTTTTAATTATATATCCAATATAAAGTTTTTTATCTTGTTTAGATTGGCTTTCTTATCATATACCATGGTTTGACCTCGCGATCAATTTTTAGTTTAATAATCTGTTGTGCATGGGGTGCTGATTCTATATCCTTGCCATTTTTATCTTTCATCTCTACTACTTCGTAATCAAAATGCTCTATATTCGGTCCAAAGATTTCTAATTTATCTCCGACTTCAATTTTATTTCTCTGTTCTACAGTTGCCATCTTGGATTCAATATCATAATCCAATACGACACCTACAAAGTCATAATTTCTTATATAGGATGAAGATCCGTATATCTGTGCATTCTCATCGGGTTTTTCATAGGCAAACCCACTTGTAAAATCTCTATGAGAAGCCTTTCTTATTTCAGAAATTAAACTCTGAGCAAGTTCTGGGGTAAGTCTGTTCTCATAGTATGCATCCACAGCCATTCTATACGACCTTACGACCGTTGCAACATAGTATTGGCTCTTAACCCTACCTTCTATTTTAATGCTGTCCACACCTGTTTTGAGGACTCTATCTAAACCGTCCAGTAGACATAGGTCCTTTGAGTTCAGTATAAAGGCTCCGCTTTCATCCTCTGAAATCGGAAAATACTCACCCGGTCTTTTTTCTTCAACCAGACTATATTTCCATCTACAAGCATGTGCACAATCTCCAAGGTTAGCATCTCTACCTACCATATAATTACTCAGTAGACATCTACCGGAATAAGATATACACATTGCCCCATGTACAAACATTTCTAATTCCATATCATCCGGTATATTTTGTTTTATTTCACTAATCTCATCAAGTGATAATTCTCTTGCGAGTATTACACGTCTTAAACCATAATCATACCAAAAGTTTACAGTTTCATAATTTGTTACACTTGCCTGGGTACTTAAATGAATCGGCAAAGTCTTGGTAATCCTTCTAATAATCGATACCATCCCCGCATCGGAGACTATAACAGCATCTACTCCGATTTCTTCAAGTGTTCTTACATATTCCCCAATACCCACCAAATCGGAATTATGAGGAATTATATTCATAGTGATATATATCTTCTTTCCTCTGCTATGACAATACTCAGTTGCTTCTTTTATCTGATCATCTGTGAAGTTTTTAGATGCAGTTCTAAGTCCAAAGTTTTTTCCCGCTAAATAAACTGCATCGGCGCCGTATTCTATCGCCGTTTTAAGTTTTAACAAATCTCCTGCAGGAGCCAGTAGTTCTACTTTTTTCAAATTTATTTCCTTTCCAGTTCAATTTCCAGTTTTTTTAAATCTATCTTAGTTATTGCCACTCCATCACCTACCGGTAATACAGCAGTGCTTAGGCCATTGGTATGAGTTAAAAATTCCAAATAATTTCTCATAGCTCTTACTAAAGTTCTTGCTCTTCTATTGACCAGTTCATCATTTGCTATAAGGCCTTTAAATAGTACATTGTCGGAAATGATAAGTGCATTATCATTGATCAGATTTAAACATTTATCAAAATACTCCCTGTAGTGACTTTTAGCTGCATCGATAAATACCATATCATATTTTTCTTTTAAATTATCTAATACATCACTTGCATCTCCATAATGCAGAAATATTCTATTATCATATCCGGCTTCTGCTATATTTAGTTGAGCCACACTAAGGTTCTCTTCGTCAATATCTATGGTATCAATAATCACATCGGACGAAATCTTAGCCATTGCAATTGTAGAATATCCGATAGCTGTTCCAATCTCGAGAATCCTCTTTGGATTTTTTAAACTAACCATCAGTTCAAGAAGTGCGAGTGACTCCCTTTCTATTATAGGAACTTCATACCTGGCTGCATACTCCTCTAAACTCAATAAAAAGGGGTCTTGATCTGAATAAAGACCCCTTAGATAATCTACTATATATGGTTCGCAAATACCTGTCATTATTGTTCGTCCAATTTTATTGATTCAACTATGATTTTATTTATATCTTCAAACATTTGAGAAAATCTAAGTTCAGCTATTAAAAACTTTGAGATTTCCGAGTTCATCATCAATGCATTTTGAAGAGTTTGAATCTTCTCAAGTTCTTCAGGATTTTGATCATCTTTACCATAGTTCTTTAATTGAAAATCTATAACTTTTGCCCTAAAGTCCTCAATCATTTCCTTATGCTTTTCATTTTTCATAACTTCAGCATTTAATTTTTTATATTCTTGAAACTCTTCCGAATTTTTAAGTTCACGTGCTAACTCATGAGCTTTATCATATATATTCATAAATACCTCCCGATTAAACTTCCATGATTATTGGTAAAATCATTGGATTTCTCTTTATTTCATGATATAGGAACCCTTTCAGTGCATCTCGTATATTGTATTTTAAAGTTCCCCAATCCGTTATGTTTTTATCTCCGCATTTTTCGAGTGTCTTCTCTACTACTTTTTTAGCATCGTCCATTAGATCTGTTGATTCTTTTACATACACAAATCCTCTTGAGATTATATCAGGGCCTGCTATTACAGACTTATCCTGTTTATCTATGGTGATGACGACGACTAAAAGTCCATCTTCAGATAGATGTTTTCTATCTCTTAAGACGATATTCCCAACATCACCTACGCCAAGTCCATCTACAAGTACATTGCCTGCCTGTACTGTTCCTGCAATATTAATGCCCCTGTCATCCAATTCAAAAATCGTACCATTAGCTCCAAGAGCAATATTCTTTTCCTCCATACCAAGCTCTACAGCAAGCTTAGCATGCAGTTTTAGATGTCTTTGTTCTCCATGAACCGGTATGAAGTATTTAGGTCTTACAAGTGTGTGTATTAACTTTAATTCTTCTTTAAATGCGTGACCGGATACGTGTACATCAGCCAAGGCTTGATATATAACTTTAACCCCGATTTCAGTAAGTTTGTTTAATACATTAAATACAGTTTTTTCATTTCCAGGTATTGGTGATGCTGATATTACAACAGTATCTTCAGGTACGAGATGAACCTGTCTATGATCTCCATTTGCCATACGCGATAATGCCGACATTGGCTCTCCTTGACTGCCTGTAGTCAGTATTACCACTTGATCTCCAGGATATTTATTTACATTATTAATATCTATAATAGTTCCGTCTTTTACATTTAAATATCCAAGTTCCAGTGCAACCCCGATGGTATTTACCATAGATCTACCTGATATAGCTACTTTTTTACCAAAATACTCGGATGCTGAGATTACCTGCTGAACTCTATGAAGGTTTGAAGCAAATGTTGCTACAACTATTCTAGACTCAGCTCTTGCAAATATATCTTTAAAAGTCTCTCCAACATGTCTTTCACTCATGGAGTATCCTTCTCTTTCAATATTTGTACTGTCTGCCAGCAGCGCCAATACACCTTTATCGCCGAGCATGGCTAGTCTTGGCAGATCCATTAAATCTCCGTCAATCGGAGTATAATCAATTTTAAAATCTCCCGTAAAAATTACCATACCTACCGGTGTATCTATCGCAAAAGATACGCTGTCCGGTATTGAATGTGACGCTTGAACCGGTTCAATTTTAAACACACCTAATTTAAATGGAGTGCCTGCATGAATCTCATTTAAACAATCTGTATTCAGTTTATGCTCCTGAAACTTATTCTTTAATAATCCGAGTGTCAGTCTGGTACCGTATACGGGTATATTCAATTTCTTTAATACATAGGGTATAGCTCCGATATGGTCCTCATGACCATGCGTAATTATCAACCCTTTTATTTTCTTCGCATTTTTTTCCAGATAACTAATATCCGGAATTACTATATCTATCCCCAACATGTCTTCATCAGGGAAAGTCAATCCGCAATCGACAATTATTATATCATTACCGTATTCAACCACGGTCATATTTTTCCCTATTTCAGCTAATCCTCCCAGGGGAATTATTTTTAACTTTTCTTTACTTTTTTTACTCACTAATTTCTCCTTCTTTGTTGCAATTCTTACAAATTCCATAAAACTTTAATTCATGATTTTCTATTTTGAAACCATGACTTTCTTCAATTTTTTTCTCTACTTCATCCAGTAGATCCACTCTTACTTCTTCAACTCCAGAACATTTTGAGCAGATTAAATGGTGGTGATGATGTCCTTCTAGCTCTTCAACCAGTTCATATCTAGCACCACTGTCATCAATATTTAGTTTTTGTACAATACCAAGATTGTCGAATAATAATAAGGTCCTATATACTGTGGCAATCCCAATATTCTCATTTTCCTTTTCGACATACTTGTGAATCTCTTCCGGTGTTAAGTGTTCTTCATTGTAACGCTCCAGTATTTCAAATACCAGTTTTCTTTGTCCTGTAGCTTTATATCCGGCACTTTGCATTATCTCTCTTGCTAATTTAAAATCCATTACTACCTCTCTTACTGAAGTTTCTCATTTTTCAATTCTTCATAAACTTCAACTACATCTTCAAACTCATTGTCATCTTCTATGCTTACCAAGACCAGTTCACCATCCGCACCGTATTCAATCCTCAATATCATGGTAGTATCATCGTGGTCTCCGACCGGCATTAATACAGCATAGTCATTATCATCCATTCCAAAGGTGTCTATTACTTGGAACTCTTCTATTTTGCCGGATTCATCAATTAATTCAATTTTGTCCATTTTAACTCCTATCTAAATATGTCTGTAAAATATAAGTCGCAGCTATCTTGTCGACATATTTTTTTCTATTTTCTCTACGTACTTTGGATTCTATTAAAACTTTATTTGCCGAAACAGTTGTTAAGCGTTCGTCTTGGTATATTAACTCTATACCCGATTTATCTCTCAATCTGTTTGCAAAATTCATAACCCTTTGTGCTTGTTGTCCAATGGTATCATTCATGTTTTTAGGCATGCCGACTACGATAAGCTCAACATCATGCTCTTTGAGTATCTTTAAAACCACAGCTAAATCATCTTCAAGCTTAGTTCTTGTAATCGTGGTTAGTCCTTGAGCAATAATCCTCATTGGATCACTAATGGCTATTCCTATTGTTTTATCACCTACATCCAAACCTGCAACTCTTTTCATTTTTTCACTCTTTCAAAACTAATTAAAATTTGTAAATCAATTTTATAAAACCATTACTTTATATTACTTTAATGCAAAAATCAGGACAATAATTAGCACAATAACCACATAGAATACAATTTTTTGTTACATGTGCATGTCCATTTTTAAGCTCTATTCCATTATGTCTACACATCTCGACACATTTTGAGCAGCCCCGACAATAATCCGCAACTATTAGACGCCTTTTTACTTTACTTAAAGAGCCTCTAAGCCTCTCGGGGTATTTCCCTGTACCTACTAAACTTATATTACAGTCTACTTCATCTTCGGATTGCATGCCAATAGCATAGGAATCGATAGCTTCGATATTCCTAATAAAATTGACAGCTTTTTCTACTTCCGGAATATGATGGCCGCCTCCCAGAACCTTCATTGCATAAATCCCTTTTCCCCTTTTATGCGCGATATTTATGGCATCGAGCATTTGATCTCTGGTCCCGTCAAGTATCCCCAAACCTGTATAGTTTATCATAGGATGTATGATATCTAGATTATCATACATATTGAATCCGTGAACTCCACTTATTTTGTGGGTTGAAATTCCTATAGCTCTGATAATCCCTTTTTGTTTTTGTTTTTCAAAATACTCAATGGCTTCATAATGCCCTTTTATGGTATGAACAGACTCCTGTTCATGTAACAAAAATATATCTATGTAATCCGTTTCAAGTTCCCTAAGTGCTTTTTCAAGACTCTTACGAGCTCCTTCGGCATCATAGGCATATGTCTTTGTAGCTATGATATAATTCTGTCTACCAATTAGTTTTAAAGCCTTATTTATGTAATTATAATTATCGTATAGTTCTGCAGTATCAATGAAGTTTACACCCTTGTCATAAGCATACTTAATAAGCTTTGAACCATCTTCGATGGAAAGATTCCCTTGAAAAGGAGTGATAGTAAGGGAACCAAAACAAAGCTTAGAAACAATGATATCAGTACTGCCCAATTTAATATATTCCATAATTAACATATTCGGGAATAGAAATCTATTCCCGAATTCCTTAGTTTATTTTACTCTAGCTTCCAGATAACAATCTAAAAGTTCATCCAGTAGCTCATCTCTATCGATTTGTCTAATCATATTTCTTGCATTTTCATGACTGGTGATATATGTCGGATCACCTGATAAAATGTACCCGATAATTTGATTCTTAGGGTCATATCCCTTTTTTTCCAACGCTTCATAAACAGACTTAATGATGCCGGAAATTATGACTGATTTTTCCTTTGGTGCTTCAAATTTCATAGTTTCGTTAAATTTATCATTCACAGTCGCATCCTCCTACTAATTATTACTTGTTTATACCCATTTCTATTAATTTGATAACAGTATTTAATGCTTCTCCTATTTTAGATACATCTTTACCACCGGCAGTAGCAAAGTCGGGTCTTCCGCCTCCATTACCGCCTGTTATCTTAGAAACTTCTCTTACTATATTGCCGGCATTAATTCCCTCTTTAACTAAATCCTTGGTAACAGTAGCTAAAAATGTTACCTTTCCATCCATTTGACTTGCGAGTACAACTACAGCAGAGCCTATTTTATCTCTAATCTGGTCTCCAAGCTTTTTCAGTGTATCCATATCAACATCTTCGAATTTATGAGTCAAGATTTTAATACCTTGAACTTCAGCTACCCCTTTAAGTATATCATCAATAGATGAAGATTTTAAGCTAAGTTTAATTTTTTCTATCTGTTTTTCTTTTTCTTTTAACTCATCGACTATATGCTGGCTTCTCTTAACCACATCATTTAAGTTCGATTTTAAATTTACGGCAATGATCTCAAGATTATTTTGTAAATTATTTAAATAATTGTATACATTATGACCTGTTATTGCCTCAATTCTTCTTACACCTGCAGCAATTCCCGATTCGGATAATATCTTAAACATTTGGATTTCAGATGTTTGATTAACATGAGTTCCACCGCAAAGCTCTATGGACTGTTCACCCATCGCAACTACTCTTACAATATCCTTGTATTTATCTTCGAATAGTCCAATTGCCCCCATCTTATTAGCATCAACCAAACTCATTTCGTTAAAAGTAACCTTTAGATTGTTCTCTATTAACTCATTTACTATTCTCTCGATTTCCATTAATTGATCTTTAGAAATTGCTTCATAATGAGAGAAATCGAATCTAAGTCTGTTTTTATCAACCAGTGATCCTGCCTGATTGACATGCTCTCCAAGTACTTTTCTAAGCGCCTTGTGTAGTAAATGAGTGGCACTATGATTTTTCATGGTTGCTTTTCTGGCATCTTCATCTACCAATAATCCTGCAGATTCATTTGATCTTATGATTCCTTCCATTACTTCAACATAATGAATTACAGCACCATTTACATTTTTTTGTGTATCAAGTACTTTTGATTTACCACCAGTTGTATTGATGGTACCTATATCGCCGACCTGACCACCACTCTCTGCATAAAAACAGGTTTTATCGGTGATTATGGCTCCTTGATCTCCCTCAGAAAGAGATTCTACCAAAACTCCATCTTTGTAGATTTCAAGAATGGATGCTTGTTCCATTATATTATTGTAACCAGTAAACTCCGTATTCTTAAGCTCTGTTTCGATAATGATTTCAGAAGAGTGGAAACCGCCGTCGTCCTGTCTGGATTCTCTGGATCTCATTCTCTGTTCTTTCATCATCTCATGAAATCCCGTTTCATCGATTTCAAGTTGGTTTTCAGAAGCAATTTCCTTAGTTAAATCAGGTGGGAATCCGTAAGTATCATAAAGTCTGAATACTTCTTTACCGTCAATGGTTTTTAGAGCTTTTTTGTCATACATTTCAATAAGACCATTTAATCTCTCTAAACCTTGCATTATAGTTTCTCTAAACTTATCTTCTTCAGCAATTATGATTTTGAAAATTCTCTCTTGATCTCTTTCGATTTCAGGATAATTGCCTTTATATGAGTCGATAACAGGTTTTGCAACTTTAGTAACAAACTCGTCATTAATACCGATTAATCTTCCATGTCTTATTGCTCTTCTTATAAGCCTTCTAAGTACATAACCTCTACCTTCATTGCTTGGAACAACACCGTCTGAAACTAAGAACACTATAGCTCTTACATGGTCACTTATGACCCTGATTGACTCATCTACTCTTTCATCTGTATTGTACTCTTTTCCGCTAAGCTCCTCTATCGTTGAGATAATATTTCTGATAACTCCAACTTC
>MTKW01007968.1_pt1 | contig 48006 bp, 43 predicted proteins | sample 1042761 | NCBI WGS metagenome assembly MTKW01 (sample SAMN06205366, study PRJNA360243) | anaerobic digester metagenome | biome: Wastewater treatment plant; feature: Anaerobic digester sludge; material: sludge; isolation source: anaerobic digester fed with sludge from wastewater treatment plant ... | reverse complement strand
ATCATCGGGATCCTGTGTCTGCAACTCATGAATCTCAATCAACCCTTGGACGCCACAAGCAAGGCAAACGTACTCTACAATCTTTGGCGACCGCTCCACTATACAAAGCCCCCTCTGTATGGATTTTGTCAGGCCGCACACTAAAGGATGTATTGCTGTACGTCAGATATATTCTTTAGCAAGGAGCTGATCTCCTCCTTTGATTCGCGAACAAACGAGTAAAGGGAATCCCATTATGGGATTCCCTTTGATGTCCCTATTGGTAAACGCTAGACGGATTCTTCGACCAATTCAATGAGCACCCCACATGTGCTTTTGGGATGCAAAAACGCCACTTTTGTTCCATGGGCTCCTGGCCTTGGCTCTTTGTCAATAAGCCTGAGTCTCTGGGATTCGGCAATCTTGAGAGATTCGACTACAGAATCTGTTTCAAACGCCACATGGTGGATACCTTCGCCTCTCGAAGATAAGAACTTCGCAATAGTACTATCTTCCGAGGTAGGTTCAAGAAGCTCGATTCTGCTTTCTCCAATTGGAAGAAATGCAACCCGAACCTTCTGAGATTCAACCTCTTCAACTCCACCAACTTTGAGATCAAAAGCCTTGGTAAACACCTCTACTGCTTTTTCGAGATCGTTTACGGCTATCCCTAAGTGATTAATCTTCTTTAGCACAGGCATCAATCCTTTCACAAAAGATACTCAACCTTTTAGCCCTTACAGCTCCTGACTAGGTCGGTACATCCCAAACACGCCTCTTAGGACGTCGCAGATTTCGCCTATAGTAGCATAGGCTTTGACTGCTTCGACGATTGGAGGAACCAGGTTATTTTCGCCCCTTGCCGCTTTTTCCACCGCTTCAAGAGCGCCGGCAACAGCTATACCATCTCGCCTAGCCTTAAGATCCGCGAGCCGCTGCTTTTGGCTCTCTCCTATAGCAGGATCCACTCTCAGAAGATTCTTAGGCTGTTCCTCTTCGACTTCAAAGCAATTAACCCCAACTACAAGGCGTTTTTTCGATTCAACAGCTTTTTGATACCTGTATGCGCTGTCTTGTATTTCACGCTGCATGAACCCATTCTCTATAGCCCTCACTGCGCCGCCCATGTCGTCGATCTTCTTGATGTATTCGGAAGCTAACCGCTCCAATTCATCTGTCAGCTTCTCAACAAAATAGCTTCCGGCCAGAGGATCTATACTGTCTGCAACTCCAGACTCATATGCGATGACTTGTTGCGTCCTTATGGCTGTCCGCACAGAATCTTCGCTGGGCAATGCCAACGCTTCATCCTTTGAGTTCGTGTGTAGCGACTGGGTACCACCTAACACTGCAGCCAATGCCTCCATAGCTGTTCGAACTATATTGTTATCTGGCTGCTGGGCAGTAAGCGAGGAACCTGCGGTTTGAGTATGGAATCTCAACATCATGGACTTAGGTTCCTTCGCTCCGAAACGTTCCTTCATGATCCTAGCCCAAAGTCTTCTAGCAGCCCTGAACTTGGCAATCTCTTCGAAGAAGTTCATGTGGCTGTTGAAGAAGAAAGAAAGCCTACCTGCAAACTCGTCAACATCTAGACCCTTATCTATAGCTGCTTGGACATATGCAATACCGTCAGCTAAAGTAAATGCTATCTCTTGGGCTGCAGTACTTCCTGCTTCCCTTATGTGATATCCGCTAATGGATATCGTGTTCCACGATGGGATGTTCTGAGAACAGTATTCGAAAATATCCGTAACGAGCCTCATCGAAGGTCCAGGCGGGAATATATAAGTGCCACGGGCAATATACTCCTTCAATATGTCGTTCTGAACCGTCCCTTTTAACCGACTAGGCTCAACTCCCTGTTTTTCTGCTACTGCCTGATACATGGCGAGAAGGATTGCGGCCGGCGCATTAATGGTCATCGACGTAGAAACCTTGTCCAAAGGAATTCCGTCAAATACGATTTCCATATCCTCGAGCGAATCTATGGCCACTCCCACACGCCCGACTTCCCCTTCGGCCAAAGGATGATCGGAATCGTATCCCATCTGAGTAGGTAGATCAAACGCTACACTCAAACCTGTTTGCCCCTGCTCAAGCAAAAATCGAAATCTCTCATTTGTCTCTTTAGCTGTGCCGAAACCTGCATATTGCCGCATTGTCCACAAGCGACCTCGGTACATTGTAGGTTGAACTCCGCGAGTAAAGGGGTACTCGCCTGGAAACCCCAGCTTGCTAAGATAGTCCCACTCCGTAAGATCTTCTGGAGTGTAGATGCGTTCGACTGGAATTCCAGAATCGGTGCTGAATTCCTCTTGCCTTTCCGGATACCTTTTTAGGACCTTGGCTAGGGTCCCTTGTTCCCATGTTTTTTTAGCTTCATCTATCAAGATCATGTAACCCCCCTTTATTTCCTAAATTCCAGTTGCGCGCAAACCATCTCAAAGCGTTTTGGCCGCCTCTAGGCCAGCTGAGAATGCCTTCTTATTCAGTTCTTCCGTTCCCTTCGGAACACGGTCCAAGATAGCGGCGATTACCGCCTCTTGCGGCGCCACGTCGGTAAGCCCCACAATGAGCCCAAGACCTACGATGTTGGCTACGATCTCGCGTCCAAGTTCTCTTGCTTTCTCACTAATGGGAAACTCTACAACCTTTACATCTTCTCTGTGAGGAAGTTTTACATAGGTTGAATCGACGACTATCGTTCCGCCGGGTCTGACGCTTGATGCGTACTTGTCGGCAGCTTCTTGCGCCATAACCAGAAGAATATCAGGGCTTTTAACCTCGGGATAATCTATTTCCTCGGTCGAGATTATGACATCTGCGCGAGATGCGCCACCTCTTGACTCAGGCCCATATGACTGAGTTTGAATAGCGTTTAGATCAGTGTACTCAGCGCAAGCTTCCGCAAGGATTATCCCTGCAGTTATGAGCCCCTGTCCTCCTTCACCTGCAAACCGGAGTTCCAATTTCATTAATCTTCACCCCTTTGCTCTATCTTAGCAACAAGATCAGCGTACACTTTCGTAAGCTCAGGAGACTCTCTCTTTACGAGCACACCGATTGGGAACTTCCCGTCTCGTTCTTCAGTGCTCAGCTTCTCCCACGAAGCCTTAGGCACTGCGCGATCTTTGAACCAGTTCATCATATCCAAAGGTGTCCTTAACTTGTTTCGCCTTCCATAGTACGTCGGACACTGAGACATGGCATCTACAAAGGCAAAACCATCATGGGAGATAGCTTCCTTTATCATATTCGTCAGATGCCTTGCATGGTACGTAGTGCTGCGCGCTGCGAAAGTACCGCCTGCGCCCATAACCAGTTCGCACAGGTCAAAAGGCCTCTCCAACATACCGTATGGAGCAGTAGTCGCGTAGCTGCCTTGAGGAGTAAGCGGAGAATACTGACCTGAGGTCATTCCATATATGTTATTGTTGAAGCAAATCACAGTAAGATCTACGTTGCGTCTCGCTGCGTGGATCAAGTGATTGCCGCCTATTGCGGCTGCATCACCATCTCCGGTAATTACAATCACCCGCAACTCTGGCCGAGCCATCTTTATTCCAGTTGCAAAAGCAATAGCTCTGCCATGAGTGGTATGAAGCGTATCGAAGTTCATATATCCTGGCGCTCTAGACGAGCATCCAATGCCCGACACGACAACCGTCTTTTCAGTATCGATTCCCAGCTCATCAACTGCGCGGATAATCGCTTGCGTAACGATACCATGGCCACAGCCGGGACACCAAATATGGGGCATCTTGTTCACTCTTAAGTACTTTTCTAGGGGAAGAGCCATGCTACATCGCCTCCTTCATGACCTTGAGGATCTCATCAGGTTCGATAAGCTGGCCTGCGACCTTGTTTATGGGCACTACTGGGCAGCTATCGCCGATGACCCTCTTGACGGGCAGAACCAACTGACCCAGGTTCATCTCGGGAACAATTATAGCCTTTGGAGCCATGCCTTTTACCTTTAGAACTGCATCTTCAACAAAAGGCCAAATGGTGATGGCTCTAAGCAATCCTGCCTTTATTCCCTGGGCACGTGCATCTTTCACTGCCTTCCTAGCAGACCTTGCAGTTCCGCCATAAGCAAACACAACAATCTCTGCATCGTCAAGATAAAACTCTTCTACCTTGCATAATTCGCCCTTCCGTTGACGGATCTTCTCATTAATCCTCAGGATCTGCTTCTCTCCTACAACAGGATTGTTGGTAGGAAAGCCATCTTCGCCGTGGGTCAGACCTGTTACGTGGAATCTGTATCCATCCCCATAGGCCGCCAAAGGCGGTACTCCTGGTATCTTTCCTTCGTTCAAAGCAAAAGGCTTGTACTGCTCAGGAGGAACGGTTGGTTTCTCCCGGTTCTTTATAACTAGGTCAGACTTGTCTGGCAAAGATACTTTTTCTCGCAAATGCCCTATCATCTCATCCATCAGCAAGATGACCGGCGTGCGCAATTCTTCTGCTATGTTAAAAGCCTCAACAGTGAGAGTGTAGGTCTCTTCCACAGAGGACGGAGATAAAGCGACTATCTCATGGTCGCCATGAACGCCCCATCTTGCCTGCATAACATCTCCTTGCGCAGCAGACGTAGGCATCCCTGTTGACGGTCCTACCCGCTGAACATCGACAACGACACAAGGTATTTCGCCTTCTATGGCAAACCCCAAATTCTCTTGTTTCAGCGAAAAACCGGGACCGCTCGTCGCAGTCATCGCCTTTAGCCCAGCTAGAGACGCGCCACATACTGCGGCCATGCTAGCTATTTCGTCTTCCATCTGCATGAATCTGCCTCCTACTTGCGGAAGCCTAGCAGCACACAATTCTGCAATCTCGGTGGAAGGAGTTATGGGATATCCCGCGAAAAACCGTAGACCTGCTGCGATCGCTCCTTCAACACATGCTTCGTTCCCCTGAAGAAGCTGAGAACCCTTCTTCATCATTCCTTCACGCCTCCTTTTACTGAGATGGCAAAGTCAGGACAATGCATCTCACATAACAGGCACCCGATGCAACTTGCAGCGTCTTTTACTACTGGAGCATCGTCACCCATCTCTAGGACCTCGCGTGGGCAGAATTCCACACATAGCCCACATTTCTTACACCATTTGGAGTTGATCGTTATCTCCCATGGTAGGTTTTGGTCCACGATAAATCGCCTCCTAATTATTGTTTCTTTTTTTTCTGTGTTCTAACACAGAAGATCTCAGCAAGTTCATAGAACCTGCGTCAGGCTTGTAGATGAACTCAATTACCTGAGTTCCGGTCTCAACCAACGGTGTTACCTCTTTAAGTCTTCCAGGAGAGACAATCACAGCTCCTTTGCCATGAAGGGACTCCCTTAGCGAAACGGTATCTTTTTGTGTACAGATTTGGACATCTAGTTCTGTGATACCTGCAAGTTCCATAGATTTCAGAACTCTTTCCGCAAAAGCTTGGGAAATGCACACCAAAAGCACTTTCGTCCCTTGAGGAAGGCGGGCAATCCTGACCATAGATTCAATGACCGGGTCCAAAGCTATACCCAGAACATCGTCCTGCCGTTCGGGCAGCTTCTTACGGACTTCATCCAAATGAAAGAAAGTAGTCACAATGAGGTCAGCATCCAAAACTTTACCGTATTCTTGTTCGGAATCCAAAGCATCAATCATTACCGGCATTACCCTGACGCCAGTGCCGATCTCGATCTCACGGGCAAAATAGTCTAGTTGTTCGCGATTACACTCGATAAACGCGATCCTTACTTCTCTAAACAATTGGCGTCTCGTCGCTACTTCCTGTTCTACCACTGATGCAAATTCGTCAAGGCTGAAGCCCAAAAGCAGTGCATCGTCGATTGATGCATCAACAACCTGAACCAGCTGCTCATTTCTGTCTTCTACGGTAAGAACGTGATCCGCATCAGACACAAAAGTACCCCGCCCCTGCCTTGAAGTTATCAGTCCCTCAGTTTCCAGTTGCCGGTACGCAAGACTCACAGTATTTCTACTCACTCCGAGTGCAATAGCCAGTTCTCTTTCGGTAGGTAGCTTTTCGCCCTTGCCCCAATAACCCTGGGAGATAAGGCTGCTCATATTGCGTTTCACCTGTAGATGTAAGGGGAGATCTCCTTCCCTAACCACACGGAAAGGAACGTTAGGTGTGGTACTTCTTTGGCTTCCGTCTTCTACCGCCGAATTGGTTTTGCCAATTTGCCTCATTGGATCTGTCCTTCATTCCTTTTGATAGCCCAATACCTAACTTGATGAATTCGCCAATCAACTGAATATACCTTCCTCAACACATCCCATTATATCAAAAATAATCCGGGCGCAAAGCCCGGATTGGATCACTTATGAGAGCCAATATACCAGAATTGAGGAACGCGTTGGGATTCTAGTCGTTCAAAATCCTTGCCACACCTGTCTTTAGTATATCCACTTCCACTTTTTCAGCGATTCTGACCTTTACCGACATATCTTCAACTTTTGTAATGACCCCCATTAGTCCACCCATGGTGACAATCTTGTCCCCAGGTTTCAAAGAACGAATCATCTGTGCCCTCTCTTTCTGCTCCTTTTGCTGAGGACGTATGAGCAGAAAATACATAAGGGCGAAAAGCACAACCAACCAGATGATGCTACCGACCATTTGGCCTTGCGCACCCGCTGCAAGAATCAAGTTCATGACCTCCTTCTGAATTTGGTTTCCTTCGCAAAATCGCGATAAGATACCCTGATCCTCAATTATATTCTACCCTCCAACACATATTACCTTGTTTATGCGAAGTAACATAGTCATACAGGATATACCTGTGAGATCTCCTCGCGAAACTTATGAAGGGTGCCCTCTGTCACGCATTCGCGCAACTTTTCCATGAACCTTTGGAAAAACCTTATGTTGTGAATTGTAAGAAGAGTCCAAGCCAGGCTCTCCCTAGCTGCAATGAGATGCCTAATATATGCACGGGAAAAACCCCGACATGCAGCACAGTCACAACCGTCTTCGATGGGAAGAAAGTCCTGAGCGAAACAGGCGTTCCTTAGATTCAAAGGGCCCTCGAAGGTAAACGCCCTACCATGCCTCGCGTTACGAGTAGGTAGTACACAGTCAAACATGTCTACCCCTGACTCAACTCCTTCTATTATATCCACCGGATGACCTACACCCATCAAATATCTAGGTTTAGTCCTTGGGAGATGTTCGGTAGTATGCCTCAGAGCATCATAAAACTCACGTTTGGATTCGCCAACAGACAGACCACCAATTGCGTAGCCTGGAAAATCCAACGCGGCAAGTTCTAAAGCGCAATGTTTTCTCAGATCTGGAAATACCGAGCCTTGAACGATGGCAAAAAGCGACTGAGTATCAGGAATCTCTTGTTCTCTCGACCGCTTAGCCCAAAGCAAGCTCCTCTCCATAGCTTCTTTTGCCTCTCCGTAGGTTGCCGGATGCCTAATGCACTGATCAAGACACATGATGATGTCCGCCCCAAAAGCCGTCTGGGCTTTTATGGCATCTTCTGGGCTGAATTTAACAAGAGCACCGTCAATATGGGATCTAAAAATTACCGCTTCATCAGAAATAGACGCTGTATGACCCAGGCTCATTATCTGAAATCCACCGCTATCGGTTAGAATTGAACCCGGCCAATTCATAAAGGAATGAAGCCCCCCTGCTGCCCTAATGACGTCTGGCCCTGGTCTTAGGTATAGATGGTACGCGTTCGAAAGGATTATTGAAGAACCTGTCTCCCACACATCGGAAGGTAAAACCGATTTGACAGTCGCCTGTGTCCCTACGGGCATGAATACAGGTGTGAGGAATTGGCCGTGACAGGTCTTTACGGTCCCGATCCTGGAGTCTCCGTTTTCGGATATCACTTCAAAACTCAATCCAGCCACATTATTGCCTCTCCATTAATATATCTAGGTCGATCTTCTGACACCCGCGACCCATATACTATACTATAAGCATAGCATCCCCAAACGAAAAGAACCTATACCTCTCATTGACGGCTTCTTCGTAGGCCCTCATTATGAAGTCTTTGCCGGCGAAAGCGCTGACAAGCATGAGCAAAGTAGACTTTGGAAGGTGAAAGTTGGTCACAAGACAGTCTACCACTTTGAATCTGTAGCCCGGGTATATGAAAAGATCGGTAGCACCTTTTTTTGGCAACACCAATCCATCCTCTCCGCATGAGCTTTCGAGGACTCTTACCACAGTAGTCCCTACAGCGAACACACGCCTGCCGGCCTTTTTAGCCTCGTTAATTTCGTTTGCCGCTTTAGCGCTGATTTCAAAATACTCCTTATGCATCTTGTGCTCCTCGATGCTCTCCTCTGATACAGGTCTGAAGGTACCAATACCTACGTTTAGCGTGACAGGAACGATATCCACGCCTTTGTGACGGATTTCTTCAAGCAACTCGGGCGTAAAGTGTAACCCCGCAGTAGGGGCCGCTGCAGACCCAGGCACTCTAGCATACACCGTTTGGTACCTTTCCGGGTCCTCAAGCGGGGCTTTTATGTACGGTGGCAAAGGAACATGCCCAAGTCTATTGAGCACATCTTCCCAGTTCCCATCATAGGACCACTTAATTATCCGCCCACCAAAAGACGTTCTTTCCAATACCGAACCCGATAGTTCAGGCATAGTCTTGTCTCCCACATAGACCTCGTCACCCGGCCTGACCTTGTTTCCCGGTTTGACAAGGCATTCCCACATATCCTCTCCCAATGAGTGCAAGAGCAGCACCTCTACTTTGCCACCACTCTTGCGAAATCCTAAAAGCCTAGCAGGAATGACCCTCGTATCATTTGTCACGAGTATGTCACCAGGCTTTACATATGAGATAATGTCTCTGAATTTTCGATGGAAAATCTTCTGTTCTTCCCTATTGACTACTAGAAGGCGGGATTGATCTCTGTCAACCAAAGGAGTCTGGGCTATGAGCTCTTGCGGCAAAAAATAATCAAATTCTTCTGTTTTCACTCTACTACCACCATCGTTCTATGCTTGTTCCAGGATAATAATGTATAAGTATATCACAATAGTCGAAACCGGACTTGGCCATCTCGTTAGCTCCCCATTGTGAAAGCCCAACACCATGTCCACTCCCTTTCCCTTGGAATGTGAAGGTGATAGGACCGTCCCTGCTCACCGACATAGCCAAAGCTCCGCGTTCAAGTCCGCTAACCGAACAAGCGTCGCCACCTATAGCTTTACAGCTGGAGAGACTACTTTTATGGATGGTGCTGCCGTTAGATACGTATACATCCAACGTTGGATTCAGGCAGCCTAGCGTCATAAGACCGCCCCCTTGTCTGAACACTGAAAACCAAGTGCTCTTCAATTGAAGAATAGACCTAAACTCAGTAGGCTTCAGTTTCAGATCTTCATCAGCAGACTTAACATTAAACATAGACCAACGTCCTGATAACCCTGGTTCTAGACCCAACACCATACTGTCAGATCCTGTGAGCCCCTTACAGTTCAGCCTCTGTGCAAGCGTCTGGGCGTCATATGACAATTCCCAAAAAGAATGCGGAGACGAATGCTCTATTTCAGCAACGGCAGCATAATAAGGAATAGAACCGCCCCATACGAATCTCGGATCCTCTGTCATACCAGCGGCATCAGCGTGAAAGTGCGCTTGGATAAGGTCCCCTAAGTAAGTCAGAACCTCACCTTCTGTCTCAACGCAAGCGGTAACGACCCTGGGATCCTCAAAAGTTCTACCTTTATACACTTGGTCCGTTGACCCTGCCCAGATCTTTACCTGTTCAGGCCGGAGAGACGATTCTAAAAGACTCCTATCAAACCCTATAGCGCCCGCCGCAGAAGCACCCATCTGCTTGAGAGCATACGTTCTGGACGCAACAGCCTGCACCTTTAAAGTCTCAACATCCCAGCTGTTTGGGATTTCGCAAGATACGACTGACCACAGATGCTTCTCTAAGGAAACCAGATTTGCAACTACAATGTCCTTTGAGTCCTTAATAGCAACTGCATCTCCCCGATACGACCTTCCAATCAGCTGAGCACCAGGATTATTGTCTGTGACTACAGTAAAAAAGCCTTCCTCTGAACTAGACAATATGTAAACCGAGTTAGAAATCTCGCCTTCGTAAACTAGGGCTCCGTTAGCAGTCACAATGCACGTTAACTTACCGTATGCCAGTTCTAGCCTGACTTCAGAATCTTTGGGTAAATCAAGGGCTGCACCTTCCATTGTGCGCAGTATGTATCCATCAGAAACTCTGATCCCAATACCAGTAGTCCGAGTCAAACCCACTAATACCTCGGGTTCCTTCACCGCAGCCGCATAGCCGATTTGGTGGGAAGCGCCATGACCCGGAAGCGAAGAAGCGCAAGTAAAACACAGTAGACATATAGACGCTAAAACGATTCTCCTTGTTATTGTTCTCATCGATCTACTTTTCACCTCTCATGCTAAACTCACAGCCGCAATATTTTTGCATATACATATGATAACCTCGTGCCATCTGCCGAGACCGCAGATAACCACGCCTGAGATCGTTCCAGATGTAGGGAATCCCATGTTCCAAGGACGCCATAGAAAGAGCATCAATGATACCCTGGTGATCTTGATACGGGCTCACAAGCAAAGTAGTGGAAAACATATCATATCCTTCTTCTTTCGCCAGACGGGCCACTTCTCTGAGTCTAAACAAATAGCATGCAGCGCATCTAGCGGGCTTCCTCAAGTCACAACTAACCGCATCAAGCCATTGGCTATGCGGAACATAAATACGCCTTACATGCAGGTGATTATCGCGAGACCAACTCGCGTATGTTTCCCACCTTTTTTCTTCCTCTTCTTCAGGGTAAATGTTGGGATTGAAATAGATCCCCTCTACGATCAAACCCTGCGCCCTGTAGAAATGCAAAGGATAAGTTGTGCAGGGTCCACAGCATGAATGAAGGAGTAATCTCAAAGATCGTCAAAAAGCCCCTTTCTACCGGCCGACTCTCCAAGCACGTAGGTCACGCCTTTCTGGGTGGCTACCCTCCCCCTAGGAGTCCTTTCCAAAAAACCCATTTGGAGCAGATAGGGTTCGTAAACGTCTTCCAAGGTGCCAGGATCCTCGCTCAGACAAGCGGCAAGCGTTGATATTCCAACGGGTCCTCCTCCGTAGTTTTCCACAAGAGCCGAAAGAAGTTGCCGGTCTAGCCCATCTAATCCATTGGGATCGATGTCCATCATCGCCAACGATTCTATGGCGATGTCTTTATGTATGGTACCGTCGCCTTTTACTTGCGCGTAGTCTCGTACGCGCCTTAAAAGCCTATTCGCAATCCTTGGAGTACCTCTCGATCTTCTTGCAATTTCCAGCGCCGCTTCCTCATCGATTGAGACCCCAAGGATCTTGGCTGATCTCCAAATCACTTGAAACAGTTCGTGCTCGCTGTAAAACTCTAATCTGAAAGATATTCCAAATCTATCTCTTAATGGGGACGTGAGAAGTCCGCTCCTAGTAGTAGCCGCTATGAGAGTGAACCTAGGCAGTTTAAGACGATATGTACGCGCACCAGGCCCTTTGCCCGCGATCCAATCGAAACTGAAATCTTCCATGGCGGGATACAACGCTTCTTCGGCCTGACGGTTCAACCTGTGGACTTCATCGATAAACAAGACGTCCCTGTCTTGGAGGCTCGTAAGAATAGCTACTAGGTCACCCGACCTTTCGATTGCAGGTCCCGAGGTTACTCTAATGCCTACTCCAAGCTCTGCGGCAATGATATGAGCAAGCGTGGTCTTGCCAAGCCCAGGCGGACCTGATAGCAATACGTGATCTACTGCATCCTGCCTTTGTTTGGCTGCTTCAATATAGACTGAGAGATTATCCTTGACTCGCTGCTGCCCAATATACTCAGACAAGGTAGCAGGTCTCAGAGAAACCTCCACTATCTCGTCTTCAGGAGTGACTTCCCTAGATATTAGCGATCTAGAATCTTGCAAGATATTTCAACGCCTCCCGCAGCAATGTTTCAAGATCCACATCACCTACGTTTTTGCTTGCACTAAGGATAGACGACTCAGCTTCCTGTCTAGTATAGCCTAGTGCCAAAAGCGCTTCGATTCCTTCATCTATGATAGTCCCTGGTTCTCCAATTTGCGCCCGAGCTTCGTCAGATAACCCGATTTTATCTCTTAGCTCTACTACAATCCTTCCTGCGCTCTTCTTCCCTATCCCTGGAATCCTGGTAAGCGTATGTTCATCTCGAGACAAGACGGCCTTGTAGAATTCCTGAACCGAAAGAGTAGACAAAACTGCGAGAGCGGTCCTAGGCCCAAGGCCTTGCACCTTCAAAAGCATATCGAAAAGCGCTCTTTCTTCAGGATTCTTGAAACCGTACAAATACAGGCCATCATCACGAAGCAAAAGTCGTGTATGCAGGTGGACATCATCATTAAATGGCAAGGCGTCCAGTAGGCCCGAAGGCACATTCACCTCAAACCCCATGCCTCCGACCATGATAGTCACATTATCTTTGGTTTTTGAAATCACAGTGCCTTTTATCTCAGATATCATTTTGAAATATCATTTCCCTTTTCTGATGATGTGTGCCGACTGCGATCTAGGGTATCTGCAAAAGACCTTTTGATACCCGCGGATACTGCTATTGCAAGAGCATCACAAACGTCGTCAGGCTCAGGTATGATGGCTAACCCCAAGATGCTCTTTATCATGATCCCTACCTGATCCTTAGTAGCATTACCGTAACCGACTATGAAAGACTTTACCTGAAGGGGTGTGACTTCTTCCACAGGTATGCCACGCTCGCCGCCTACCAACAAACAAACGCCCCTTGCATGCCCAACGGCAATAGCGGTCTTCACGTTCTTGGCAAAAAACACTTCCTCTACTCCCATTAGGTCGGGGCGGTATCTATCTACCAGGGAACCTATGCCTTCGTAGATGGACAATAGCCTTGTGGGAAGCAGTTCTTCTTTAGGGGTGGAAAGACACCCATAGCCGCCTACCTTAAACTCGTGACCGTCCGAGTCTACGATACCCCACCCGGTACGCGCAATGCCTGGGTCTATACCAAGGATTCGCATCATCATACCTCCGAATACTTGTTCGACGTGTTACGAGTCTTCACCTACGCTCTCGCTTAAAATCTCATCCGGAATATCGAAATTCGCGTACACCCTTGAAACGTCCTCATGGGATTCGAGCAAATCGAACAGGTTAAGCATCTTCCTCGCTTCATCTCCATCGAGCTTAACGTACGATTTTGGTATCATAGTCAATTCAGCCGTCTGAATAGTTGCACCTGCTTTTTCCAGGGCCAGTTTCACTTTCTCAAGTTCCCCAGGCTCCGAATACACCTCGTAGCAATCTTCGCCGGCTTCTACATCCAAAGCACCTGCTTCGATGCACATCTCAAGTACCTGATCTTCGCTAAAATCCCCCTTGTCAATGGCAATATAGCCTTTGAGGTCAAAAAGCCACGACACTGCGCCCACTTCGGCCATTTTGCCTCCGTGCTTAGAGAAGATGTGCCTTATGTCTGAAGCGCTACGATTCCTATTGTCCGTTGCAACCTCAACAAGAATGGCAACGCCACCGGGCCCGTAACCTTCGTACACGATCTCCTCTATTTGTCCGCCTTCTATCTCACCTGTGCCCCTCTTTATTGCCCTGGTAATGCTATCCATAGGAACGTTTGACTGCCTCGCCTTATCTATAGCCATCTTAAGCCTGAAGTTAGTATCCGGATTACCTCCGCCATGTCTAGCGGCAATAGTTATATCCCGTAGAGCCTTCGAAATGACGTTTGAACGCTGAGCATCGACTTTTGCTTTCTTTCTCTTGATATTTGCCCATTTTGAATGTCCTGACAAAATTACTCCTCCTTTAGTTCGGTACCAACATGAGGCATCGGTGGGACATTCCGTTTGTGCTCGGTTCTTAAGTGCATGTCTAGTATTCTTGATTCAACCTGAGGAGATACTTTTTTGCCTGAAACGTAAGCATCTAGATCTTCGTACTTGACTCCCATCTCTTTCTCATCAGTCTGCCCTTCCCAAAGACCTCCTGACGGGGCCTTCTCAATGATCCTATCAGGAACGCCTAAGAACCGTGCAAGTTCTCTGACCTCTGCTTTTTTAAGATCTGCAAGAGGCAACATGTCAACTCCACCATCGCCGTACTTGGTAAAGTACCCCACGAACCATTCAGGCTTGTTAGTAGTACCAACTACCATGTAGTTCATCAGATTAGCGAAATAATAAAGGACCGCCATGCGAAGCCTTGGCTTCAGATTCGCCTCAGGAAGCATGTTGTCACCAGGAGGTTCCGGCAACGATTCCCTCAACACATCGTATGTGGGCGTAAGGTCTATGACTCTGTGCTCGCAACTAAAATGTGTGAGCACATCTACAGCATCTTCTATGTCTTTGGCCTGAGAATGACATGGTAGAACCAAACCCATACAATTGTCTCCCCATGCCCGTTTGGCCAACCCTACCAGGAGGGAAGAATCCACGCCGCCGGAGACCCCAAATACACCACCTCTGGCACCTGCTGAAAGGCTCATCTCTGTCATCCAGTTTGCTATATACACGGCGACTTTCTCCGGGTCCCGCAAAAGTAACACCTCCATCTTGCTCTTACAAAACCATTATCCCTCATAAGGCACTATCTTGTGAAGCAACGAACGACAAATTGCCATTATATGGTTAGCGCAAAGCGACTATCTACGGAATACTCGATCAACGGGATAGCACACGACCTTTTGGAGCAAATAGAGTCTCCGCTAATCCAAAGATATGCGGCAAACTCGCCTTTTCCCAACGCGAAGGACAATCCCTTCCTGAACTCTAACAGTAGTTGAAACATCCTCTACGCGTTTTTCGTCTATTCTGACTGCACCGCTTTCGATCAATCGCTTTGCTTCGGATATTGAAGGAACAAGTCCGCACATATGAAGCATCTTAGGAAGAGGAATCTCTTCACCTAGCCGAACCCCCTCGAGCTTCACTGTATCTATGTCTTTGGGAAGACGATCTTCTCTGAACACGCGTTGAAAATCTTCTTCTGCCGATTTCGCAGAAGCCATACCGTGAAACTCTTCCACAATCCTTCTTGCCAGCTCCATCTTTGCGTCCATGGGGTGGCGCTTTCCGCTTTCAATGCTTTTCCTCAGAGCGTTTCCATATCCCGACGGTTCGCCCAAAACCAATTCAAAATAGTCGCCCATTAGTTCATCTGGAATAGACATTACCTTGCCATACATCTCGTTGGGTTCATCGGTTACCCCTATATAGTTTCCCAGACTCTTAGACATTTTTTCCTTGCCATCTGTGCCAATCAAAAGCGGCATAGTAATTGCAATTTGAGGCTCTATACCATAATTGGGCTGGATGTCTCTTCCAACTAGAAGATTGAAAGTCTGGTCCGTGCCGCCAAGTTCTACATCTGCCTTTATCGCCACCGAATCATACGCCTGAGCCAAAGGGTACAAGAACTCGTGCACCCCTATGGGTTGCCCCTCTGTTAAGCGCTTGTGAAAATCGTCTCTCTCGATCATGCGAGCGACAGTAAACTTCGACGAAAGCTCGATTATGTCGGTAAACGTGAGGGGTGCCAACCACGTGGAATTGAACACAACGTGAGTCTTATCAGGATCAAGTATTAGGGTAGCTTGCTCATGATAGGTCTTGGCATTCGCTAGTACCTCTTCCCTGGACAACTGCTGTCTCGTTTTGGATTTGCCGCTCGGATCACCAATCATACCTGTGAAATCACCTATCACGAAGTATATTTCGTGTCCTAGCTCCTGAAACTCCCTGAGTTTTCTCATCACGACCACATGGCCGAGGTGAATATCAGGCGCGCTAGGATCCACGCCAAGCTTTACTCGCAAGGGAGTTTTTCTCATAATCGATCTTTCGAGTTTAGCTCTAAGCTCGCTTTCGGTCACAAACATGGCAGTCCTTTGCCTTATGACATCAATCTGCCGATCAATCTCATCTTTTAGTTTCTCTTTTCCCAAAAGCCTTACACCTCCTTGGGCTTTTCGTTAAATTATATCATCCTTTGCCCACTTAAGAGGGAACATTGAACATATGGTATAATAGTGACACTTTTATAGCATCTTACCGTCTAATAAGTTTTGGAGAGTATAATAAGATCCGAAGAGAGCGCTGAATTGAGCACAAAAGAAGCGTACACCGTTCGGAGGTAAGAACATGTCAAAGAGAAGAAGGCGCAAAAAGCAAGGTCCTCGAGTCTTGGACGTTATCATATACGTACTTTTGGCCACCCTTTTGATAGGTGCCTGTTTCTCAATAGTCGTCATCGTATCCGCGTACAAAGACCTTCCAGACCTGTCGAACCTGGAGCCAACGGCTAGTGCTACCTCTATCTTGTATGACAGTCAGGGCGAGGTGTGGACCGAGTTAAAATCGGGAGAATACAGGATCCCCATCCCCATAGAAGAAATGCCATCCCACCTACTAAATGCTGTGCTTGCCGCAGAAGACCATAGGTTTTACTCGCACCCTGGTTTCGATCTCCGCGCAATACTCAGGGCCCTTTATCAAAACATTACTGACGCTTCAAGCCTACAGGGCGGAAGCACAATCACTCAGCAGCTCGCTAAAATAGCGTTTCTCGAACCAGACCGAACTCTCAAGAGAAAAGTTCAAGACGTGATGGTCGCTACGCTACTTGAGCGAAAGTATACCAAAGATGAGATACTAGAGATCTATGTGAATCAGGTTCCATTTGGCCGTGGAGCATATGGCGTAGAGGCTGCGGCAAGAGCTTATTTCAACAAATCCGCGTCTGAACTTGATGTAGAAGAATCTGCTTTTCTGGCAGGGATCATAAGGGCGCCTTCATATTACGGTTCCAAATCCAATCTTGAGGAAGGACTCAACCGGAGAAACACTGTCCTGGGACAGATGGCAGAATATGGTTTCCTTTCTCCTGATGAGGCAGAAGTCTACAAGCAGAGACCCTTGAACATAGTCGATTATTCGCCAATGGTCGTTACCGAGGGCGGGTATTTCCTGGACTACGTTCTAGAGTATCTTCTTTCGCGCTATTCATCAGACATGGTGTACGGCGGAGGACTAAGAGTATATACAACATACAGCCCATCAGCGCAGAAAGCTGCAGAAACGGCAGTAAAAGATGTGCTTGATCCGGTATTCCCATACAAAGAAGATGAGCCTAACATAGAATGCGCTGCAGTTGTGATGGATGTAAAAACAGGTCACATTCTCGCACTAGTCGGAGGTCGAAAGCATGAAGGAATGCTCGGGTGGAATAGAGCTACCGACTCCCAAAGACAACCCGGATCCGCCTTCAAACCAATCGCTGTGTACATTCCAGCGCTCGAGGCTGGAATGGGCCCGTACACAGTAATCGACGACGCTCCGGTGACCTGGGTTGACCCTACCACCAAGGAGAGTTTCTCACCAAGAAACTACAGCGGGACTTTTCAAAGGCTTGTTACAATGCGCAAAGCTGTGGTTCAATCGCTAAATGTTGTGGCGTGCAAAGTGCAGGATATGGTAGGGATCGAAAAGAGCTTCGAGACAGCAGAAGCATTAGGCATAACTACCCTCGTAAAAACTCCTATAGAGGGCGGACGCTCAGATCTCACGAGATCCCTTGCCCTAGGAGGTCTCACATATGGAGTAACGCCTCTTGATATGACAGTTGCTTTTGGTACCATAGCCAACCAGGGAATCAAAGTCGAACCTATTGCCGTCCTAAAAGTCGAAGATATGGATGGGAATGTGCTTGAAGAAAACACCGCAAAGAAGACGATAGTTATTTCAGAAGAATCTGCATACCTTATGACAAGCATGTTAAAAGATGCCATTACGGTACCTGGTGGAACCGGTCGCAATGCATATTTCGGAAGGCCTGCCGCAGGCAAGACGGGAACCACCAGCGACTGGAAAGACGCATGGTTCTGCGGCTATACCCCGAGTAAGGTAGGGGTTGTCTGGATGGGATATGACCAAGAAAAAACCATGTCTCAATGGAAGATAACGGGAGGAACATATCCTGCGCGAATTTGGAACCGAATGATGAGCAAAATCTCGGAGGGAACGCCCGTAGAAGATTTCGCGAAACCTTCTTCTATCATAACGATTCAGGTGTGTAATAAGTCTGGGCTATTGCCCGGACTGTACTGTCCTCCCGAAAACATAATCACGGAAATCGCAGCCAAAGGAAAACAGCCGAACTCACTATGCAATTACCACCACGAAACAGTTCCAGAGGAGGGCAGCGGCTCGAACTAGTATATTTGCGGAACCCTGTTCAGCTTCATCTTTTGAATTTCACAACAGTAACACCTGTTCCACCTTCCGACGGCTCTCCAAGGCGGTAGCTATCTACGTACTTCGTGGAGGCATCCAGATATTCCTCGACCGCCTTCCTCAAAACACCTGTCCCCTTACCATGAATGATCCTCGCCTGCGGCAAGGAGGCCATGAAGGCATCGTCTAGGTACTTGTCCAACACTGCCCATGCTTCTTCCTTGGTCATTCCGCGCAAGTCTATTTCACTAGAAACGGGTTTCATTTCTCCAGATGATACAAGATCAGCCTGCGGAGCTGACAACTGCTTTCTTCTTCCGAGATTGTCCACGCTCCTTAGTTGACTAATATCGACCCTTAGTTTGAAGTCCCCTACTTGTACAAGAACTCTATCCAAAGAAGTTGGACTCTCCAATACTATTGCCGGCTCAGAAAACCCAATCACTCTTACCTGAAGGCCTAGTTCGAGCTCATCGGGCGTCACTGGTTCGCCCGGCACATCATCCTCTTCATCCAAAACCATATCGCCCTGAGCCTCCCGCAATCTACCTCTGATTTCAGAGGCTCTTGCGTTGACTTCCGCCGGAGTCTTGGACTGGGCCTGCCTAATCTCGTCCAGAGATCTCTCGAACTCAGCCCTAGCTCGCATTAACACAGCCTTAGCCTCTCGCTTGGCATCATTTATGATTTTCTTCCGTTCTCTTTCTAGACTTGCCAACTTATTCTCATATTCAGCTCGAAGCCTTTCACTTAGCGCTCTTTCAGCAGATGCTCTCTGGGCCTCCATGCGAGCTGTCTGAGAGGCGACTTCCATCTCAGCAATAACATCTTCGAGCTTGACCACATCTTCTTGCATATGCTCCCTTGCCATCGCTAGAACATCATCATCCAAGCCAAGGCGCTTAGCGACCAAGAAGGCGTTTGACCGTCCAGGTCTTCCAAGAACAAGCCTAAAAGTAGGTACCATATTCACAGGATCCCACTCCATACTCGCATTGGACATGCCAGGGGTTTTCTGAGCCATAACTTTGAGCTCACCGTAGTGGCTGGTAACTATGCACAACGCCCCTGATTCGTGAATCTTGGTTAGTATCGCTTGAGCCAACGCCGCACCCTCTTTGGGATCTGTGCCTGCTCCAATCTCATCGATAAGGACCAGCTTCCCAGGGGCTGCATCTCTAAGTATGTTCCTTATGTTTTCCATATGCGCCGAGAACGTGCTAAGGTTCTCCTCGATCGACTGCTCATCACCGATATCGCACAAAATGTCTTGTATATCTCCGATCTCGGTGCCTACATCACAAGGACAAGGCAAACCTGCGAGCGCCATGCACACAAGCAATCCAGCGGTTTTTAGTGCCACCGTTTTGCCGCCCATATTTGGCCCGGTTATCACTATGGTTCGCCGCTGTGATTCGTCTAGCGAAAGATCCATAGGAACTGGCTCGTCTCTCAAAAGCGGGTGCCATGCCTTGACCAAAGATAATCCTGGCTGTTCCTTTAGGGTAGGAAAACTGCCATTCCATTTCGAAACTAGCCTGGCTTTAGCCATACCAAGGTCAAATTGTCCTAGGCCTTCTATACCTTCTAAAATCTCGTGCCCTGACTCTGATATTGACCCAGATACTTCAGTCAGGATTCTATCTACTTCATCTCGCTCCATAAGTTCCAATCGTCTCAGTTGATTCGCCATTTCCACAAGTTCTGATGGCTCCAAGAACACAGTCTGCCCTGATGCCGACTGATCATGGATAATCCCAGGCACTTTGGAAGCATACTCTTGCTTAATTGGCAACACATACCGCCCGTTGCGGATTGTTACTATTGGCTCTTGGAGATAGTCTGCAAAAGACCTCTGACGTGTGAAGTCCTCAGCGCGTTTTCTAAGCCTTTCCTGCGCTTGCCTCATAGATCCCCTTATAGTTCCCAACTTCTCACTCGCAGAATCCTTGATAGTCCCTTGATCATCGACAGTACGCGTGAGTTTTTCCACTAGAAATGGTAGTCTAGGAAGCATTTCTCTAATCCGATGGAGATTTATGAAGTCTGTAGCCAATCGTCCGATCCATGTTGACACAATGTCGAACGCGTTTAGCACCATCAGGACATCGCGTAATTCAACGCCAGTTAGTATTACACCCTGCATTGCACCAGATACCTTCACCCTTACATCCGGAACTTCTCGGATGGAAGGAGAAGACGTTGTCGAAATCGCTTGTTCGACTTCGCGTCCTATTTTCTGAAGTTCTTTCGCGCCTCGTACACCGACAGGATAGGCGTTTCTCGCAAGGGATTTGCCCATTGGCGTGTCTGTTTGAGCAGCCAACATTTCCTGCACTTTCTTGTACTCCAGTAGTTCAAGCGTCCTTGGGTTCATATCTAGTCTCCAGTATCCTCCGAATCTCTTTTATGGTCTCGTCTCTAAACTGTGTTTTGTATAATTTGCGAAGTCGGGTACGGACGCCGTACATAGCTTTTTGCCTTTCTTCTTCTGAAAGACCTTTGTGTTTTTCCATTTCTCTTGCAAGAAAGTCCCTGGCACCTTGAGGTCTTTCAATGAATCTGCCGATCTCTTGGCCCTCTTCGTCGAAGAACACAAACACAGGAATAACTCTCTTTCCGTCGGTCAAATACCTATCCATGATATCCAAGTTATCGTCTCTTGAAAACACTAGTAAATCAAAGCAGGGATAAAGCGAAGCCAGTTTTGCCACTATCGGCAAATTCTCGACACAGTCACCACACCAAGGTTCTGAGAGAGCAAGCACTTTAATTGCGCCTTTTTCAAGTTTCGACGATAAAGAGGCAAAGTACTTATGGTCTTCCTCGCTAATCTGCGTGTCCTCATAGTTAGCTTTGATAGTAGGAACATTCATATCCGCTTTGTCTACATATTCTTGAAAAGACAAGGCTCTTTCTAACCACTCTTTTTCAAACATCTAACGATCCCCCTGTCACGTTCATACACAATTCTTCTTAAGTTTTAGAAACTCTTCGAGTTTCCTCGTATTTGCTATATGGGAAGCGGACAGCCCCGCTCGCCTAGCGCAACATCTCACCCCGTAGACGATGTCTTCCATACCATAAACGCTGTGCGCATCCGTTGATATAACCAAATTGGCTCCCTCAGACGCCGCACAAAAAGCTAGCTCCTCAGAAAGATCCAGCCGCTCAGGAAATGCATTGATCTCTAAGAAAGTCCCATTAGAAGCCGAAAGACTGAACAACTTCTCAAATTCGCTCCAGTTCCCTGCTCGTCTCCCCAAGAACCTTCCTGTCGGATGACCTATAATATCTACATTCGGGTTGCGGGCTGCCTTCATTAGGCGGTCTACCACACTGTAATCTGAACCAGAAACATCTTGATGGATCGATGCTATTACGATGTCTAGCCGAGACAGCACATCATCTGGCAAAAGGAGCGTCCCGTCTTTGAGTATATCTACTTCTACGCCGGTGAAGATCCTTAACTTAGGGTACTTCATAGATACCCTGTTAATCTCAGCAATCTGGTCATCGATTTTCTCGGCGTCGAGGCTCTTCACTACTCTTATCTTTGTAGCATGGTCGGTAATGGCCAGATAGGAGTATCCCAGTTCCAGAGCCTTTAGAGCAACTTGCTCCACTGTGTCCGTGCCATCCGACCAATTGGTGTGTACGTGCAAATCGCCCTTAATATCACTGAGTTCCACAAGTTCGATAGGTTTGCCTGATTGCGCTATTTCCCAAAAGACAGGCCGATGACGCACCTCTGGGGGTATAACCTGCAGCCCCAGAGCCTCAAACACTTGCTCTTCTGAGAAGGAAGAGATCGGCTCTGCATTTTTTGAAAATCCGTCTGGAGCCAGACGGTAGCCTTTCCTTTGAGCCAAATCTGTCAAGTACTCCGTAAACTCAGAAGGGCCCGTCCTAATAAGACTCATCACCCCAAACTGCCCAGGCTGTGCAGTGTATATCTTTAAGGGAACGCCTAGATTAGTTGAAAACAAAAATGCACCGTTTTTGGGATCCCATGCGGTTTCCCACGCATCTTCGTGGGCCAGTGGCTCTTTCAATCCGCTCAATACCTCATCTTTTAGCAGATCGTGAGGGGTCGCATTAAGCAAGATCTCTATCGATGAGACCGCCTCAACCGCTCTTCGGACCTCGCCCACACAGATGCCTGAGAGCCCAACCTCCTCAAAACCTCTAAGCAAATAGTCTGTAACGGGCGCTGCCAACCCTAATACAAGTTTGTTAGCATACTCTTTTATCTCACTAAGTCCCTTGGCAATAGTTTCTTCTCTTCTTCTGCCAAGGCCGGGGACGCGCTGGATTAGATGATTATCGAGCGCATCTTCGAGCGCATCCAGTCCATCTATGTTCAAATTTTCATAAAGGATCCACGCCGTTTTGGGACCTATGCCTGGAACCTTTATGAGTTCAAGCAAGCCCAAAGGAACCTCTTTAGTCAGTTTCTCCAGATACGAAGATCGACCCGTGAGGATTATTTCCCTTATCTTAGGCTCCAGATTGGGTCCGATCCCTGGTATCTCTCTAAGCCTGCCGGTCTCAGCCAAGAGTTCCAGATCATAATTACCCTGTTCAATGGATTCGGCCGCTCTCTCGTAAGAACGCACCTTGAAGGCATCCTCGCCCTTGATTTCAAGGAGACTGCCGATTTGTCTTAGTATATGAGCAACCTCATATCTGTGCATAATCAACCCCTCAGATATGCGCCAAATTCTTCATGCAACCTACTAATTATATTTTCCCTATCCTGTGCAAGTTCCTCTTCGGTCAGGGTCTGTTCCTTAGGCTGATATACCAATCGTATCGCAAGACTCTTGTACCCTTCCGGAACAGGAGGCTTATCCCAAATGTCAAACAGGAGTACAGAAGAAAGGTTACAGGCAGTATCCCAAATTGCGTCGATGATCTCACCACCAGGAACATCTCGTGAAACCACTACTGCTATGTCCCTTTCTATTGGCATGAACTTAGAGATGGGTTCGTATTTCCTGGACCTCAACATAGTTCGCAGTGCATCCATAGATATCCACGCCATTTGCACAGGCAGATCCAAATCAAAGTTCTTTTGGCATAATGGATGAATCTCACCTATTTCGCCAATCGTAGACATATTGGCCACGATTTTCCCGGATCTTCCTGGGTGAAACGGCATACCTGCTACAGGCAGGTACTTTACTTGATCGATACCAAGTACGTCAAAGAGCCGAGACACTATGCCCTTCATTTGGTAGAATCCAGATGTTTCTCCCTGAGATACCCACGTATGCGGAACGATCTCGCCGAAAGATAAGAGCCCTAATTGTTCAGCCTCGATAGGCAATTCGCTTTCCGACTGGAAGAAGACGGTGCCGATTTCCCACGTAAACATACCTGGAATTCTTGAACGCTGGTTCGTTCTAGCTACTTTCACAAGGCCCGGAAGTATGCTTGTCCTTAATACAGACTCTTGGGAAGACAGTGGATTCTTGATTCTAACAGGCTTGCCTCTAGGATCCTCAGGCTCCCAGCCAAGATTGAGCAAATCGTTTGGATCCAAAAGCGAGTTTGTCGTACTTTCAAATCCTCCTAAGGATACCAAGAGGCGCCCGACTCGGTTACGATACGAAAATGGCTCGCCCAAATCTCCCAGCGTAGCCCTTCTCAGATCTTCAGTACCCAGCTTATGGTAACCGTAGTATCTAGCGACTTCCTCAACAAGATCTATTCCTTCGTATATGTCAACGCGCCTTGGGGGAACGGTTACTTCAATCAAAGTATCTCTGTGGTCCAATGGTTGTCCTTTTGGCTTTTCAACCTTGAAAAGCACACCTTCAAGCAACCGGCTACATTCCTTCGCAGAAATCTCCACTCCAAGCGTCCTTTTTATATCTTCCATGCTAAGCGCTATTCTTTTTGGTCTCGGGTCGGAAAAGTTCTCCTCCACGTACCCTTTGACCGGCCTGCCACCAGATAAGCTCAGAATAAGATCCGCTGCTCTCTCCGCTACTGCAGGCTGGCCAGTGGGATCCACACCTTTTTCGAATCGAAGTGCAGCCTCGGTCCTAACCCTAAGATTTCTAGAAGTACGCCTTACGCTGACCGGATCAAAATATGCAGATTCAATGAACACCCTGCGAGTACCATCAGTAATCTCTGTAGATTTCCCCCCGAGGACTCCCGCAACGGCAATCGCCCCGCTTTCGTCTGCAATCACTAGCGAATCGTCAGGTAGGTGCCTTTCTTCTCCGTCAAGAGTAACGATCTTTTCTCCAGGCATAGAGGTCCTTACTATAATCGTATTGCCTTGTAACTTATCCGCATCAAAAGCATGCAAAGGCTGCCCTGTTTCCATCATAACATAGTTCGTTACGTCCACTACGAGGTTAAGAGGTCTTTGCCCAGCAAGATAAAGACGCCTTTCCATATTAACAGGCGAGTAAGAATATTTCACGTCTTCGACTACTTTGCCTATGTATCTGGGACAGAGATCTGGATTGTCCAACCTTATCCCAAAACCTACGTCTGAATACAAGAAGTTATCTGTGCACCTCGAACCATATGGACCAACCCAATCCCATTTCTCCAAAGTCGGCGGTAATTTCAGCCGAGTCCCTGCCAGCGCAGCTGCTTCTATTGCAACGCCTAGAATCCCGAGACAATGAGAATAGTTTACGGTAAGGTCCAAGTCCATCACATAGTCGTCTAGCAAGAAAATGTCCTTAGCTGAGAGTCCAGGAGGAGTCTCGGGAGGAAGCGAGATTATATCCTCTGATGGCCGGTTGGTCTGTCCCGTTAACAATTCATTGGCTGACAAAACCATCCCATAGGACACAACCCCGTCAAAATCTCTCTCCTCGATCATCGTTCCACCCGGAAGATGGCCACCCGGTCTTATGATCAACGTTACAGTTCCCGCTTTAAATCCCGGGGCGGTGCTTATGATCTGCACCTTTTCTGTGCCAACATCCACAATTCCTATCTTTAACGTAGACTTCGTGGGATAGGGTCTAACATCAAGTATCTTGCCCGAAACAACCGACGAGATGTCTAGTTTGTCGTAATAAAGGTTTTCTACGTTAACGCCCACCATCGTCAAGCGGTCAGCCGTTTCTTTTGGCGACCACGGTAGATCTACATAATCTTTTAGCCAAGTCCACGGTACTTTCACTAAGATCCATACCTCCCAAAACTGTGCCCAAATCACAGCGTAAAATTCTGATCAAATTCTGCTCAAATCCCACGAAACTGATAGAGAAATCGTCTATCGTTTTCATAAAAAAGTCTTATGTCCTCAATGCCGTACTTCAGCATAGCTAATCGATCCAGGCCAAACCCGAACGCAAAGCCTGTCACCTCGTCAGGATCATATCCTCCGTTTCTTAGCACACGTGGATGAACCATACCTGCTCCCGCAACCTCTAGGTACCCAGAACCTCCGCATACAGAACAACCCTGACCACCGCATAGGAGACATGATATATCTACCTCGCACGACGGTTCTGTGAAAGGGAAGTAGCTTGGACGCAATCGCATCTGTGTATCAGGTCCAAAAAAGGCTCTCACAAAGGTAGAGATTACCCCGCTAAGTTGCCTAAATGTTACATCTGTGTCAACAGCAAGCCCTTCGACCTGGTAGAACATGGGATGATGGGATGCGTCTGTAGGATCCCGTCGATACACACGTCCCGGAACTATGAAGCGAACTGGCAATTTGCCCCCTAGTGACAACATACCTCTAATCTGCCCTGGAGAAGTGTGTGTCCTCATAAGAACATCATCTGTGATGTAAAATGAATCCTGCATATCTCGGGCAGGATGCCCCTTAGACATATTTAGATTCACGAAGTTCATCTCGTCTGTTTCGGTCTCCCGACTTTCATACACACTAAAACCCAACCTTGAGAAGATTGAGATTATTTCTTGTAACGATTTGGTTAGTGGATGCAGCCCTCCTACTTCATATATCTTTCCGGGCAAGGTGACGTCTATCTTTTCCTTCGCTATGGATTCTTCAAGCGCAACACGCTCAAGTTCTCTTTTCTTAGCGGAAATGCAGTCGGAGATTTTCTCCCTCAAAGCATTTACCTTTGCGCCATATTCACGTCTCTCTTCTTGGGGAAGACTTCCGATTCTCCTAAGAAGAAGCGAAATCTGGCCCTTCTTCCCTAGATATTTGAGGCGAAGCGATTCCAATTCATCCAGTGACGAGACTTTCTGAATCTCTTCAAGGAACTCTTTTTCGCTTTCAATCTCAGGCATAGCGCTCTCTCCTCCTTTGTCTATGCAAGATTTGGCTCAAGCCGATTAGTCTTCAAAACAAAAAACCGCCTTCATCCTTTCGGACGAAAGCGCGTTCGCTCCCGCGGTACCACCGGAATTTGTCCCATATCGGACCAACTCGTGTCCTTTGTAACGTAAAGGAACGCCAGACCTACTCAGTTCAGCCCGGTAGCTCCAGAGTGAATTCTGATCAGTTCTTTTGCAGGGAAATCTCAGCCACGTCGTCCCCTCTCTGTGCAAGTCCCTGATCCACGTTCTCCTTCATAGCCGGATTATATTATAAAGGTTTTTTGTTGTTTAAAAGCCTATTGAACATCAACATCTTGCGTTCTGGAGCATTTGGCATTGCTACTTGAGTACCGACGATAAAGCAGGTAAGCCGTCACCGAACCGGTCATCTCGAAAACTGACCAAAACAAATCCGCGATATCCGTGGCCAATCCCCCGCTTTCTCATTGTTTCCAGTATTATACCACAACACACGCGCTCCTAAATATCGCAAGGACTCATTCTCTGCTTAACAGCCTCGTAAAGCATAATGCTGCACGCCATACCTACGTTCAGCGATTCTATCCCGCCAGGCATGGGAATTGTCACATTTGAGCCTGGAAGCTCCAACACTTCTTTTCTCAAGCCCTGTGCCTCATTCCCTAGAACAACTGCCGTAGACCCTAAGAACCCGCAGTCCCATGGCGCAATACCTTCCTTCGGGACCGCTTTACACAAAAGTACACCCGAACTACACATGCTTGCCAAAACTTCTATCGGATCTCTTTTGAAAGTGACTCGGACCGCAAATATGGATCCTGCTGAAGACCTTATCACTTTAGGGGAAAAAGGATCGGCACTTACACCCGCTACGATCACATGAGTTACGCCAAGCGCGGCTCCGCTTCGCACCAAGGCCGCCACGTTGCCCGGATCTTGTACGTCAACTCCGACAACATAAAGCGACTGTTTCCATACCTCCCTTGGCTCACCATCGAGAAAGCGAAAAGGAACAGTAAGAACGCACAAAGCACCTTGGGGAGCATCAGTACCGGAGATTTTGTCAAACAATTGCCGAGAAACAACAAATAACTGGCAGGGCCACCTATAGTAGCTCATAGATTCCTTTATGGCAATGCCCTTCTCAGATTCTGCAAAATCTTCTGACAGAACAACTGCATGTACTTCTACGCCAGCCTGCAAAGCCGCAAGAACCACCGAAGGCCCCTCACCCACACTGAGGCCCACGCGCTCCCTTTCTTTCTTATGATAAAGACTTTTTATAAGGCGCCAAGGTATTTCGTTATACAACTACTACCCCCGTTCCAGCATATCGCTAAACCGTTGCACTCCGTCAGTTGGTCCTATAGCGATCATAACGTCGCCCTCCCGCAATGCCTCTTCGGGATTCACATATACGTTAACGTGACTGTTTCTCTTTATGCCTACTATATTTATTCCAAACTTGCCGCGAAGACCCAAATTGCTAAGCGTTCTACCCACTAAAGGTCCTTGGACCGGTACCTCCACCACTCCGTAATCTTCAGACAAATCTATATAATCTATAACGCTGCCTGAGACCAAGGAATATGCAAGCCTTCTCCCCATATCCTTCTCAGGAAAGACAATCTTATCGGCTCCAACGCTCTCCAAGATCCTACCGTGAACATCGCTTCCGGCCTTCACTACCACTTCATTAACTCCGAGCTGTTTAAGGTATAGCGTGATAAGAAGACTAGCTTCAAACTCACTTATGGCTACAACTACTACATCGAAATTCCTAAGCCCAAGCTCACCCAGTACGCCTTCGTTTGTTGCATCAGCTTCTACGGCTTCAGTCACCACCGAAGCGATAGCCTGCACTTTCTCAGGATCTACATCAACGGCCAAGACATCCGCTCCTAGCTTACCTAACGTTCTGGCAAGGCTCGCTCCAAATCTTCCTAAGCCAATCACTGCAAATTGTTTCCGCATGTGTCTCCCTCACTTCAGTCTTAACCCACTGAGACTCTTTCCTCAGGATACCTAATATTAGGCTTCTGAGAATTACTGTAGATCGCGATCATAAAACTCAAAGGACCTACTCTGCCGGCAAACATGGTAATGGTAATCACTATCTTTCCAAAGTCACTCAATGACGGGGTTAGGCCCCTTGACAATCCAACCGTCCCAAAAGCTGAGACAACTTCAAACAATATGTCAAAGAACTCAGCATCCTCTGTTATGGTCAACAAAAGAGTCGAGGTAACGATAAGTCCAATGGATAGCAAAACGATTACAAGCGCCCTCGTCACTAAGTTGCGAGGAAGTCGCCTCTTGGAAACATTCACGTCTTCCTGCCCTCTAACAGAGGAGCCAACGAACTTCAATGTAGAGTAAAAAGTGGTGGTCTTTATTCCACCTCCTGTCCCTCCCGGAGAAGCGCCTATGAACATCAGCAAAATAACGATAAAAGCAGTCGGTATCTTTAGACTCTCAATGGCTATTGAATTGAACCCTGCAGTTCGAGGTGTAACTGACTGAAACCATGAAGAAAGTAGTTTATCACCTATGCTCATGTTTCCAATAGTAGCGGGATTGTTTCTTTCCAATGCATATACACAGACAGTCCCTACCAAAAGCAGAATCACCGTCACCTTTACTGCAACTCTAGTATGAAGCGACAATTTCCCCCAGTTCCCTTTGTTTGAGTACAAATCGGCTATAACGTAGAAACCAACGCCTCCTAGTATTATCAGGAGACTTATAGGAATAATGATCCATGGAGTGCCGGAGCATTCCATGAGACTTGATCCGGTGATATCAAACCCTGCATTACAAAAAGCAGAAATCGAATGGAAAACGCCGAAGAAAACAGCTTCTCCAAACTCAAGGCCCATTGAACAAGAAAACGCAACGCCCAGTACCAGTGCGCCTACAGCCTCAAACACCAAAGTAAACACAATAACCTCTTTCATGAGGCCCACCAGCCCCGAAAGGCTCCAATAACCCATTTGCTCCTGGATCATTATCCGTTCTTTCAGTGTGACACGGCGACCAGTAACCAAGGCATGGGCAGTTGCATACGTCATTATCCCCAGACCGCCTGCCTGGATCAGTAACAAGATAACTACCTGGCCAAACACGCTCCAATAGGCTGCGGTATTATGAACCACAAGCCCTGTGACGCATACTGCAGAAGTTGCCGTAAAAAGGGCATCCACAAATCTGGTTCCAGTACCACTTGCCGCTGAAATAGGCAACATAAGTAAGACAATCCCTACCGATATCATGCATAGGAAACTAAGCACCAGAAACCTTGTGGGAGTCAACCACCTACCACTTTGTTTCACAATACCCACTCTTTCCTCGAAAGCTTATCTACTGGGATTGACCAACTGCACCAACCTGGTTCTTTGCGAGCGCGACCAGTTCCGAGAAAGCTTCGGGTTGGGACACGGCAAGATCCGCTAACATTTTTCGGTTAATCTGCACATTGGCTTTTCTCAGCCCGTCTATGAATCGGCTGTACGTCATCCCGTTCATACGAGCTGCAGCGTTAATCCTAGCAATCCAAAGTCTCCTAAAATCTCTTTTCTTCTGCTTACGATGGATACGAGCATAGTTCAGCGACTTCATGACGGCTGCATTGGCCGTCCTGAATGACTTAGAGCGTTTTCCATAGTATCCCTTTGACAGTTTCAGTACTTTTTTGTGCTTTTGTCTCTTTGTGACCGACGACTTAACACGTGGCATTTTCAGCTACCTTCTTTCTTTCCCTGATACATATTAACTAACGTGCACGCCTATCTCCCGAACTCATTTGTAGGGTATAAGTGCCCTTATCTCTTTTGCATACACGTCGTTGATGATAGTGTCCTTCCTCAGCCTTCTCCGTCTGGCATGGCCTTTGTGCACCAGTTTGTGCCCATGGCCTGAACGGAAATGACGTATTTTCCCGGTGCCTGTCACAAACAAACGCTTCTTTGCACCGCTGTGAGTCTTCATCTTGTTTTTCTTTGCCACTTCAGACTTCCTTTCTGCGTTGACTGAAATGCATACCTCAACCCTCGTCCAAAACCTCCCGTTCCAAGTCCTAGCTATTCATCTTACTCAACTACATCTTCCATATCAGAAGACTTGGTGCGCAATGGATCTTGAGGTTTTGGCGCCAAGATCATTATCATATTCCGACCTTCCATTTTTGGCGGTTTTTCAACCGTGCAAATATCTTTCACATATTCCAGCAGTCGCTCCAATCTCTTTTGCCCAAGATCGACGTGAGCGAGTTCCCGACCTCTGAACATTATGGTCGCCTTAACCTTATCTCCCTGACTCAGGAACTTTTGGCAAGCTCTGGCCTTAACGTTGAAGTCATGTTCGTCAATAGTAGGACGCATCTTAACTTCTTTGACATCTTGGTTTTTCTGCTTTTTCCTAGCCTCTTTGAGTCTCTTGGACTGCTCATACTTCCATTTGCTGAAGTCCATCATCTTGCATACTGGAGGCTGCGCCTGAGGAGCTACCTCCACTAGGTCGAAGCCACGCTCCCTGGACATCCTTATTGCCTCATGGGTCGGGAAGATGCCCAACTGCTCTCCGTCAGCAGAAACAAGCCTTACTTCGCGTGCACGGATTTGTTCGTTTACTCTTTGACTAATCTGGCTTATTTAACTACACCTCCCTTCTCCTATATATAATAAGCGGGCTGATGAAAACCTCCACCCGCCCGCACATTAGCTCGCACCTTCCAGCTTGATTCGAACCAGTTATACTAAAAACCCGTCCGATAAGCAATTCAAGTTTGATGACCTTAGCAGCATGAAACACCGTAAGGTGAGAAGCGGATGGCTTCTTCTTAACGTTCAACAGTATACCACATACTCAAACGCAATTCCATTTCTATCTATCCGAGCATGTAAACAAAGATTCTAGCGCTTTAGCATCTATTTCCTCATTTGCCCGCTTAAGAAACTCGTCGAGACTCATCATGCCCAAAACCCCGAGGCTCCTATGCCTCAGAGAGATACTCCCATCGTCTTTCTCCTTTTGACCGACTACGATCATGTAGGGGATTTTTTCAAGTTGGGCTCGCCTTATCTTGTAGCCAACTTTATCTTGTCCCGAATCGCATTCAGCCCGTAGACCTGCATCTTTTAGTCTAAGGGTGATCTCATGTGCATAGTCCATCTGCTTATCGGAAATCGGCATGACCCTAACCTGCACTGGCGCCAACCATAGAGGAAATGCCCCTGCATACTGTTCGATCAAACCGCCAATGAACCGTTCCATCGTACCTAACACGGTACGATGAATCACAACAGGTCTGTAACTACGACCATCTTCACCGATGTAGGCTATGTCAAACCGTTCTGGTAAGTTGAAGTCAGCTTGTATAGTTGGCCCTTGCCACAGTCGCCCCACCGCGTCTCTGGTTTTTATATCAATCGCAGGGCCGTAGAACTTGGCTTCTCCGATATCTACCTTGTACCGAAGGTTTTTCGCCTTAAGAGCGTTCTCCAAGGCTGACTCTGCTTGTTCCCACACATCATCAGTTCCAATGTACTTGGCCTTGTTATTCGGGTCTCGGACTGACAACATACATTCATAATCATTATATCCGAACGTTTTTAACATAAACTCGGTAAGATCCAATACCCCAATAAGTTGTTCCTCAAGCTGATCCGGCCTGCAGAACAAGTGAGCATCGTCTTGAGTCATGCCCCTTACCCTTAACATCCCATGAAGGACTCCCGAACGTTCATATCGGTATACAGTGCCTAGTTCCGCGTATTTTATCGGCAGATCCCGGTAGCTTCTTGTGCTGTTTTTGTACAGAAGGATATGAAACGGACAGTTCATAGGCTTGAGTAGATATTGCACTTCATCCACTATGATAGGGCTATACATATTCTCCTTGTACCAATCCCAATGTCCCGACGTCTTCCAAATATCGAGCTTTGCGATATGCGGAGTATACACAAGGTCGTATCCACGTTTTCTATGCTCCTTCTTCCAGAAATCCTCAATGACTTCGCGTATCACTGCGCCTTTTGGATGCCAAAACACGAGCCCCGGTCCTGCTTCTTCCTCTATGCTGAAAAGATCTAGGTCCTTGCCAAGTTTCCTATGATCCCTCCGCTTTATGTCTTCCAACCTTGCCAAATGAGCCTCAAGGTCTTGTTGGTTCATAAAAGCTGTTCCGTATATGCGCTGCAGCATCGTACGATTCTCATCGCCACGCCAATAGGCGCCTGCGATGCTCAGAAGTTTGTATGTCTTTACGTACCCGGTGCTCGGCACATGAGGTCCTGCGCATAAGTCCACAAACTCCCCTTGTCTGTAAATAGAAACTGGCTCATCCTCTGGAATCTCCTCGAGGATCTCGAGTTTGAATGGTTCTTGCATTTGCTCAAACAACGCACGGGCCTCTTCCCTCGACATGACCTCTCTGCAAACAGGCAGGTTCTCTTTTATGATGCGAGCCATCTCAGCCTCAATTACCGCCAAATCGTCAGACACAAAGCCATGTTCCGTATCAAAATCATAGTAGAATCCATCCTCGATTGCGGGTCCTATTCCCAACCGTGTTTTGGGAAATAGGCGCTTTACAGCCTGCGCCAAGATATGTGACGCAGTATGACGCAATGCTTCACGTGCTTCTTCTGATTCAAATCCCAGCGGGGTCACGGAACAATTCCATTTGATCTCTTCCATGAGTTCCATAGACGACCGTCCCATCTCACAATCTACTTGTACCATTAAGACTCCATCGTCCCAACCGAAACCATCTTTGACGTCCAGAAAAGTGCTCCCTGCAGGAACTGACAGCGACTTCCCTTCCCACCTGACTTCAAATTCTTTGGGACCATCCCCCGGAGCAGGCAAAACTCTTTCCCCCATTTCATCTTCCTCCTAACTTTCAAAAATAGTCAGACATTGTAACCTATAAACAAAAATCTCGCCTCTACGTGAGGGGCGAGACTCTAGTTCGCGGTTCCACCCTGCTTCAGAAAACTTCAAATACTCTAATATGAAGTAATCTCTCGGAAGAACTGTAACGTGTTCTCGACGTCGATGTTATCCTTTAAAAAGGCTTCCACCGAAGACTCAGAGGTGGTGTTCCCTAGCGCCTGAGCACAAGCGGCTCTCAGTCACAGACCGCTGTTTCCTGTTCACAGTTGCCTCTAGGTACTGCCCTCTTCATCGTCACTCTCTTAAGGATGTGTGTGCATTATATCGCATGAACATGCCTAGATCAAGACTCGGTCCTTCCTAAGGCAATACGTTCTTTCTCATCCAGTTTTCGGCTATAGAGCATCGATACCAAAGCTATGGCGGCCCCACAAAGAAACACTGCTCTTGAGCCAACATGGTCCCACAGCAAACCTCCGAGCATCGGCACTGCTATTCCACTTATGTGGTTTATCGTACTCCCCATAGCATACTCAGCCGATAAGACCTCTCGAGGCGCGATCTTCCCAAGATGCGTAGTAATCGCGACATCAAATCCTACAAGGCCAGTGTCTAACACGTAAATGAAATACAATAGCAAAGGATCATTCACAAATGCATATGAACTAAACAGGATGATTACGACAGAGTAGTTAAACACTAGTGATTTCTGCTCGCCCCACCTATCGATTAACCTGCCGATGAGCGGTCGCGTAAAAATCGCAACCAAACTAGAAACGGCCGAAAGAAGCACCATTGTACTCAGTGGAGTCATGTACGTCTGAACCAATAGATACCCCGCAAAAGTTGCATTTACGTGTCTTCGAGCACCACCTAAGAAGGTAAGCACGTAATAGCTCGCGTACTTCACGTTGAAATCCAGGACCGTAGTAGGTTTTTCAGTAGCACCTGTTTTTCGTCTAAGTACCGTTACACCACCTACAAGCGCCGAAACACCTGCAATAAGATGTATGAGGTCATAGTCTGCATTTCCCAATAGGCGGGATATTAACAGTACAAACGCTAGCGCAACCAGTGATGATGCTGCGGCGACGCTATTAATCAGGCCCATTCGGGTAGCTCTTTCTGAAGGACGGCACGATTTGACTACCATTGATGACTGTACCGGGTAAAACAGGTGAAACCCAAAAGAAAGCACAAGTGTTGCTAAGATCAACATGGGAAACCCTGCAACCGCTGTATGCAAAAGTAATCCCACGGCCGCTATGATTATACATAGTCCTGCATACACGTTCTCGCTGAAGAACCGCGCCAACATTGCAAAAGGGGCAGTCAAAAGCCCTGGGATCTCTCTCACACCCTGAACGAACCCAAGTTCTGCTGGGTTTATGCCCACGACTTCCACCACGAAATTGTTGAATATACCCCTTTGAAGCCCCAAACCAAACTCAAGCGCTGCTGTGGCAAACGTCACGTTTCTAAAGACATCTTTGTCTTCCGTTGACAGTTGAGCACCTTTCTCAGAGATCTCCTCCTTCTCAAGATCACATGACGCTTTTTCATCTGGGCCTCGATTAGTCTTCTGCTTGTTCACTTGGTACATCCTCCATCTGAATATAGCTCAATGATTAAAAGAAACGTGCCCAGCAGGCCACCTGTGAGATAAGAACCAAGCGCGCAGGGTTTTGCTGCAAGAGATGGTTCGCTTTGAGTACCGAAATATCCTTCTCGAAACGTACAAGTAGAGGAATTCCAAGGGAACATAAAGAAGGTAAACTACAGCAAAAGGGGGGGATGTTATTGACTACGGCATGGGCAGAGTTTCTCCAACAATTCAGCTCGCCTTTTATGGACAACCTGGCCTATCTCGTAACAAACCTCGGCTCCGAACTCTTCTACACCTTGATGCTTCCCATACTCTACTGGGTCTGGGATAAGGACGCAGCATATAGGATCAGTGTAGTTTTCCTATCGTCTGAGCTTTTAAACCGTTGTCTCAAAGTCGTCTTCAAAGTACCGAGACCACCTGCAACAGAGTCTGCACGGATAATGCATCCGGAAACTGGCGGGGGATATGCCTTCCCTAGCAGCCATGCTCAGGATACAACGGCTTTTTGGGGATGGCTGTGTCTGGAAGTCCGAAAAAAGTGGCTATACGTGGTCTCTACTATCCTGATTCTTGCGATTTCGATTTCTCGAGTGTACCTCAACGTTCATTGGCCGAGAGATATCATAGGTGGGATAATAGTAGGCATTTTGCTCTTGCTGATTTGGCACATGATTTTCACCTACTACAAAAAGGATAGATTCCCTCTAGGATTGCGTTTCTTTGGATGCATCGTTGTTCCCTTAGCCGTCTACCTCCTAAATCCAAATGAGACGGAGATGTTGACAGGGCTCTTAATAGGGGTCTCTACAGGTCGTATCTTAGACGAGACATTCCTAAACTGGAATACAAAAAGTAGCGTCTCCAAGAATGTCTTCAAAGTGGTCACAGGAATCGCAGGGTTCTTCGGGCTAAGATACGGTTTGAAAGCTATTTTCCCTGACCTTGGGCTTTTTCATGTGCTTCGCTATTCAATAGTAGGTCTGTGGGTTACTTTCTGTGGTCCATGGCTATTTGTGAAACTAGGCTGGCGAGATGCATAGTCCGCAGCCAATCATTAAATGGAAAGAGAGATGTCCTATGTTCAAAAAACTGTTTGGCTTTCGTTTCCATTCGAATAGGCACACGGTAAAAAGAATTTCTGCAACTACACTTGCGTTGGCGATGGCTATTGCCATCTTTTTCTCCTACGGCACGCACACCTTGGCAGCCGAAAAAAGCACGTTTTACGTATGCTTTCCCTTATACCTAGAAAGTGGCATCTATGTTTTCCCAGTAAAATACACTCTACCAGAGACTAGCGAGCCTATTCGAGCTGCTCTTGAGGCTTTGATCCGTGGAGTCCCTGATAGCGAGGTACTGTACCCAATGTTTCCTACTGATGCCAAGGTCCTGAGCGTTTCAGTAAAGGACGGCTTATGCACTGTAGATTTCAGTGAGGAAATAATGCATATGTCCGTTGGCTCAGGAGGAGAACTGGCCGCAATTGAGGCCATAGTGTCCACCGTATGCGGATTCTCAGGCGTAGACAGGGTTCAAATACTAATTGCCGGACAGCCCGCAGAATCTTTAGCAGGACACGTTGATATAAGCCATCCTTTGACCAGAAACTACGACCGCATGTTCGTTCCATTGGAAGATGTCACCCAACATTGGTCAGGAGGTTATGTAGGAGCGCTGCAGATCCTTGACATAGTCCATGGCTATGAAGACATGACTTTTAGGCCCGAGAAAACGGTCTCAAGGGCAGAGTTTGTGAAGATGGCTGTTGAATCCTGCGGTGCTCAATCTGCTCCGGACCAAGATATTCCTTTTGATGACGTCTCAGGCCATTGGGTTGTGCCGTATCTCAAGGATGCTCTCGCCTCTGGAATTGTGGATCCCGCTATATATGGCAGCAATTTCCGCCCAGACGAAACCATAACTAGAGAAGAAATGGCACTTATCCTAGTGCGTGCGCAAGACATATACTTGGCCCAGAGGAACCAAAGTCCACCACCTCCTTGCGAGATAACGTTTGAGGATTCCGATTCGATCGGAGAGGCATTTGTAGAGGCTGTGCGTGAGGCCGCGTCACGGAAACTGCTCCAAGGGTACCCAGGAGGGACTTTCAAACCGAAGTCCGGGCTCAAGCGAGGAGAAGCTGCAACAGCTATAGCCAGGCTAAGAGGTATAAGAGGTAATACCGGAGTCGTAATCATGTCGCCCGAAAACGAAGCAGCACTTGGAGATGAACCCGTCTATATTCTGGGTTTAGCCACGGCGTTTGAAGCTAATGTGAACCTAGACATTTTAGCAGAGGACCAGTCTCAAATAATCGCAGACTTTGCAACGTCGACGAACGGAATCGGCTGGGGCGTCTTCGGATACGCCCTAAGCGCCCATCAACTAGGGGGATACACGCCTACCGTCATACGAGTCTACCTTGTAAGCGCCAAAGACGGCAGCCTCTACAGCATAGTAAATATCCCGGTTTCACGATAATGTGAAGCAGTTGTGAAGCAGAGGGGACGGTTCTTTCTGCTTCACAACTCTTACAAACCGCAGAAAGCCTGTGAGCAAGACTAGATATACGCTAGATATACGTCAGATCTGTAATCAGCCATCTACCATCTATCTTATCAACCGTGAGGACTATCGCGATCCGCCAAGCATCCTCCATTGATCCTTCCCCTATTGTCACTTCCACGATATCGGCCATGACCTCATATCTGTGAGGACCCGCTTCGGTCACATCTTTTATCTCAATCCTCTCCGGCCACGGACTTGATACGTATCGGCCGGGAGCTTCTGAAGGTTCATTCAGCCACTTAGCCAGCAATTCTTCTGAAACAAAGGGACCGTAGTTTTCCTTAGCCTGTTCCTCAAATACCTCATGAGGAGCATTCTTATAAACCTTTGTGAGAGCTTCGCCGAAGGCAATTACAACATCCCTGACTTCATAATCAGGCGCGGGTTTGAAACTTTCAGCGATCTCCACCAGATCTGATTCGGACAGGCGCGACGAATCCCCATATACGTCATATACTAGCTCTTGTTCTTCAAAAATGAGATAAAGATGGTTCTCGTTTCGCGACCAAGTCTCGAAAGACGCAGCAGGAGGAGTTATCTCTAGATTCAGCAATATCGCTTCGGTTAGCAGTCCCTGAACGTCTTTTTGAGCATTTGTCGTAGAATGATTTGGAAGAAAAAGAGGCAGATCTGCCTTGTAGCCGATTATCTCAATCCCTCCGACTACATCATCACCAATCAGGAATCTCATTTCTCCATTTCCAATGACTCTCATAGAAACCAGTATGTTTGCAACTGTGTTCTTTTCTACAACCAGGCCTGGGATATTCATATCAACTGTCACGCCCTTTGGCAGATTGAACTCGTATGACCCAACCTGTAGAACAGTCACGGGCAGCATACGTGCAACCAAAACCCCTACAACGGCCAGGGCAAATACCGCTATCGCGATCACAAAGGTCTTGTTATGCCCTTTGTGCAGACTCGATTGATCTTGCATATCGTCTCCCCCTTGTGAATTATCCAATACATGTTGTACATATTATGACCGCAGAAAACGCTCTGTAGTTCCCGGCGCAGAGCAGATCCGGCTGACTCACGGATATAGCGCTGCCAAAACGCCACATTACAGAGCACTTGGCCTTGTATAAAGCACCTGACCGCTTCTACCTGCGGTAAGAATCCCATTCTCCATAGCGCTCTTTCCATTAACAAACACCCATCTGAACCCCTCGGGGTACCTCCTTGGCTCATCGTCTGTGCCTTTGTCTGTAACCTCCTCAGGTGCAAAAACTACAATATCAGCCTTCATCCCCTGGGAAATCACTCCCCTATCCTTAAGGCCCAGCCACTTTGCAGGCTGGCTGGTTATGCGCTCTATGCCCTCTTCGATACCCAAAAGGCCTAATGCGTACAACTTTATATATCTCGCCATGCCCCCAAACGTATTTGGGTTAGGCAAATAATACGGGGGAACATGGCTTTCAGCGGTATTGTCAAGCAAGAATGTGTCCACTCCTACCATTGCCCGGGGGTGACTGTAAAACACGCGCTTTACCTCATCGGAACCAGCCGGCGTGGCCATCTGACTATACGGATCCATACTTATGATATCCATGAGAGCATCCAACGGATGACAACCCTTTTCATCAGCTATCTGGGCGACAGTCTTTGAGGTGAATTCTTGCGCTTCCGTCTTACCTATTAGGATGCGTTTGGCCCATCCAGGCTGAATCACAGGGTTCAGACTGTACCACTTCCCAGAAAGGATGTACTGTTTGATCTCTTGCCTAAGATCAAGTGCTCTTAAGTTTTTGGAAAATCGCTCTAAGTCGCCTGCTTCTTTTAGCCAAGGCTCCAAAAGCGCAGCTAGGTATTTCGAATGCAATACTCCACCCGTAGTATGGTTAGGTATCACATCAAACGAGACATCCACACCATCTCTTATGGCTTGGTCGATAACATCCAATGTCTCTTCTGCAGCGCAGACAGAAAGTTTGGGGGTTGATGAAGGCGAAAGGAGATAACCTGGGCTAAGATGAGCAAGTTCGATCTTTGCCCCGGTGTTCATTGCTATGTCTAAGGCCTGTTTGACTCCGTTTATCAACCCTGGATTGCCAAATCCTTGCCTTAGACCTGTTCTCCACCAGTGGGAACAAAAGATACCACCTTTATCTATAGCCGCGCCTATAACTTCGTAGGATTCTTCAATAGTCGCATAGGAATTGGGGGCGTAGTCCAACCCATTGGAAACCCCACACGCTCCTTGGTCCATAGATTCTTCCACGTATCTTTTCATGGCTTGTATCTCATCGCCAGTCGCCGCACGGCGGTAATCTTTACCCAAGACCGCAGCTCGCACGCTGCCATGACCAACCAAAGGTACCATGTTTATGCTGGGCTTAACCTGCCTTACCCTGTCCAACCACTCCCCGAATGATAACCAGTCAATGTCTAGCCCATCGGTATCTAGCGCGTGCTTTCGGACTGCCGCTAGATCTGCAACCGGTTCCTGATAGTATTTCCGCGGCGCAACCTTGTCCCACCAGTTCCACTCCCAAAAGCATGATAAGTAGTGCTGGTTGAGAGGGGCAGGCGAAAACCCACACTGGCCACAGACTACTGTGGTAATGCCCTGCCCTATGGCGCTTTCCCCATTGGGATATAGAAGGACTGTTTGATCTGCGTGGGAATGCATGTCAATGAACCCGGGACAAACTATCTTTCCTGAAGCATCTACGTCCAGCCTAGCGCTGGCTTCGGACAGGTCTCCTACTGCGGCTATCCTGTCACCATTTATACCCACATCTCTTCTTTTGGCAGAAGCCCCTGTGCCGTCTACGACTTCTCCGTGTCTTATTATGACGTCAAACATCATCTGAACTCCTCCTTGCCTTTTGTGTCGCCTGGGCATGTTTTACGCATTGCGCTCATCCGATTAGGGTTCTTGGAATAGGTGGTCAAGTCCTTCGCTTCCGCGGAATAAAACATGAAGCAGAAAGTGAAGCAGAAAGAACCGTCCCCTCTGCTTCACGGAGGACTTCGGTGGGACTATGACGAAATATGACCGAAGCTAGTTTTGAAGCGTTTGCTTTTATGTATATGAAAGGAAGGAATACGCAATGGAGCATCCTGGTGTTTTCGACATCGTCATAAAGAATGGAACTGTTATTGACGGCACTGGAAGGCAACGGTATAGAGCCGATGTTGGACTGAAAGCGAGCAAGGTGAAATCCATAGAAACAAACATTCCAGAGGAATCAGCATCTCGAGTTATTGACGCAACTAACAAGGTCGTGTGCCCTGGATTCATCGACGTCCACTGCCATACAGACTGGAACATATTGGACATCCCTTGGGACGACCATCAAGAACGCCAAGGTGTGACAACCCAAATCGGAGGTTTGTGTGGAACCGCGCCCTTATCACCCAAAGAGCATCTTGAGGAAGCGGAGACCCGCGGACTCGGAACCAACTATGCGCTCTTCGCAGGACACGGTTCAATCCGGGAAAAGGTCATGGGAAACGAAAACAGACCACCATCTCAGGAAGAATTGAACCACATGAAATCGCTGCTGCAAAAGGCCATGGATGAAGGAGCCTTGGGTCTCTCAACAGGCTTGATATATGAACCTGGCGTGTTTTCCCAGGCTGACGAAATCATTGAACTTGCCAAAGTCATTGCCCCGATGGGTGGGATATACGCAACCCATATGCGAAGCGAAAGCGATGAGATTGAGCAAGCCCTGGAGGAAGCCATATTTATCGCTAGAACTGCGCATACTCCTCTTCAGATTTCCCACATCAAAGTGATTCTGCCCCGAAACTGGGGAAAGGCAGAGGCGATTCTGGAAAAGATAAGAACCGAACAAAAACAGGGGTTGAGAATAACTGCGGACCAATACCCCTACGAAGTCACCGGAGGCGGGTATTACGGAGCAGCTCGCTTAGCCAAAGGATCAAAGCATGACCTAGACTTCGTCAAATTCGAAAAGGTATACAAGGATGAAGGGGGGCGGGAAGAGCTGGTAGAGTATGCCTACTCCTTAATCATGGAACGTGGAGGGCCACAGTATTTCTCCATAATCAAATCCAGCCGAAAAGACCTGCTTGGCCTTTTCTTGCCAGAAGCTTTATCCCAGTTATCCCAGCTACGAGGATCTGATACAAATTACAAAATCTCGCCCAACGCTTCCGGCTCAGATTCTGCTTCACCAGGTTATACGTTTGCCGACTTGATAGTAGACGAGATATATAACTCCAAGGGGGAGTTTGCTCTAGCATACCATTCGGTATCAGAAGATGAACTCATCTCTTTTTTGAAACAACCATGGACAATGACTGGAACCGACGGCATCCAAGGAGCATTTCATCCGCGGACTCATGGCACATTTCCCCGCATCTTGGGACGTTACGTAAGAGAAATGAAAGTATTGAGCCTCGAAGAAGCCATCAGGAAGATCACCTCTTTGCCAGCAGACACATTTGGTTTCAAGGGAAGAGGAAGGATCGTACCAAGCGCCATAGCAGACATCGTAGTATTTGATCCAGACACCGTGATTGATAGGGCTACCTTGGTATCGCCAAACCTCTACCCTGAGGGAATAGAGTATGTGCTCGTAAACGGTGAAATAGTAGTAGACAATGGAAAACGCACAGACTCATTTCCCGGGAAATCTATCCTAAGAAGTTGAAAAAGGAAATCGGGAAGCAGCGGGGACGGTACTTTTTGCTTCATGCTCTTTCTAGGAAGGTGAAGCAAAAAGTACCGTCCCCCCTGCTTCTACAACTGAGCATGGCGGAACTGAATAGTCCCAGAAACCGCTTAGGTTCCCTTTTTCTATTTGACTAAGAATCGCACGAATCGGCCCGCCGTGGGTTACGACCACTATTTGGCTGGCCTTCCGTGTATCAGATTGCCCGGCGTTTTCTCTCGCATGAAGAGCACATATCTCGTTATAGGCTCTAAACACTCGGCTAGCCATTTCTTCTAAGGTTTCACCGTGAGGAGGCCGGATTCTAACCGGGTCCTCTATCCATTTAGATACGAGATCCCTATCCCGTTCTTGGATTTCATCAAAAGTGAGACCTTCCCAAAGACCGAAATCTACTTCTTCAAGCCCTGGAACTACCTTTACAGACAAGCCGTGAGGTTTAGCTATGGCTTCTCCTGTCTGAACACATCTTTTCTTAGGGCTCGAATACACCATAGATATGTCAAGACTTGATAGACTGTCTGCCAATCGAGCAGCTTGCTCCACCCCTTCTTCGCTAAGAAGGCTGTCCCCCTTGCCCTCGTATCTTCTTTTGATATTAGCTTTGGTCATTCCATGTCTTACCAAAAGCACCTTGAAGCCCATAAAATCCCCTTCCTTCACACAAAATCCACATCAGAGTGTCAATATTGCTTCTAAGTTTTCAAGAAGTACCTTGTTTTCCTCCCTAGTTTTTACAGCAAACCGTGCATAGTACTCGTCCAAGAATCGATAGTTGCCGCAATCTCTAATCAAGATACCCCTAGGTCCCAAGATATCTTGGAGCGTTTTGGCAGTCATCGAAGACGCGCGCAAATCAACTAGTATGTAGTTGGCCGAAGGCGGATACACCTTTAGGTTGGGGATATCCGATAGACCGCGAAACATGAACTCCCTTTCAACCTCGATCCAGGATCTGACCTTTTTTATGTAAGATGAATCGTTTATAGAACTTATCGCGGCCGCTTGGGCTAGGCAGTTCACGCTCCAAGGATCTTTTACCTCTCGAACGCGATTAGCTAATTCCTCACAGCATACTGTATAGCCTAATCGAAGTCCCGGAAGCGCGAAGAACTTGGTGAGAGAACCTAGTATTATGAGGTTATCTCTTGATACCGCTTCCCAACGCAAGGTCGCGCCTTCAGGATATTTTACAAAATCAATAAACGCCTCATCCACGACGACGATGACGCCTCTTGCCGCAGCCTCGTCAAGAAACGCCAATAACTGTTCTTTTGGAATCAAAGCGCCTGAAGGATTGTTGGGGTTACATATAAAGATCAAATCAACCCCATTGAGCTGCGACGCCAAAAGGCTCATATCCGGCAAGAATCCGTTAAAGTCATGCATTTGGAACCATACCAAAGACCTTCCTTCTATTTCTACTGCCCGCCCGTATTCAGAAAACGTTGGTGCCAAAACCAAGGACGTAGTAGGTTTAAAGGCTCGAACGATCAGGTGAATCAACTCATTGGCCCCATTTCCAGGCACTATATTGCAAGGTTCAACCTCTAAGTAACGCCCCAAAGCCCCCCTTAGTTCGCTAGAATCAGGATCGGGATACCATCTGATTTGATCTAAACTTCCTAAGATAGCGTCTAACGCTGACTCTGATGGCCCAAACGGATTAACGTTCGCGCTAAAATCCAGAAACTTTTCAGGAGGAAGATTGTAAGCCCGAGATGCTTTCACAAGATTGCCACCATGAGCATATTTCATCTAAAAAGCCCCCAATGTTTGGATTTCACCTATGTTTTCCTTCCCACATAGTTCCCTTCCCACATAGTCTCCTTTGCTAAATATGCATACAAAACGCTGCAAGCGCCACGATCTCAGAAATTTCGCACACCGCCCCATAGGTATCTCCGGTAAGACCATTTAAGAAACGGGATGTCTTCCAACCGCCTAGATAAGAGAATAAGGTGCATATCAAAAAAGCAAAGGCGCCTCTCCTACCAGAGATTGCGACGGCACAGAAAAGAGCGAATGCTCCGGGCAGAACGAGGTTTCTTAAGATTGACCCCAAATTCTTCACGCCAGTTTCTTCGCCCCTAGGCCCGCTGATAAACAGACTGCCTATGCCTCCCTCCTTCCTAGCATAAGGAAACGCGTCCATAACCAAGCACAAAGACCATCGCGCTAACACCGGTGAAACCATGAGCGCCTGAAATCGAGGACAAGATATTAGTCTAGCAGTTTCGAGTCTCACAAAGGGTATTGAAAGAAGCAAGCCATATTTTGTAATCAAAAGGATAACCATGGTAGTGGCGCCAAGAGCTCCTATCCGGCTATCTCTCATAATTCGAAGCGCGTTTTCTCGAGTGTGTGCTCCTAATATGCCGTCGAAGGTGTCAATTACTCCGTCCCAATGTAGGCCGCCTGTTATTAGAAACATTAACGCAAGATCTAGGGCGCACGCTGCAGGCATAGGGAAAAAGATAGTGAATAGACGATCAAAAAGGGCAAGCCCCAAACCTATGATGACGCCTATCGCTGGGAAGTAAGGCCGCGATGATGAAAGACTCTCTGTATCTAAGGCAACCCATGTTGGCACAGGTACCTTTGTCAGAAACCCTATCCCGGCCCATAATCTCTTCATGGGAATCGGCAGGTATTTGCCAAAATTTCTGTCTGATGTGGCCAAACCGCTCCCATATGCCTGGGATTCTAACTTAATCTCATCTTGTGCGTTTTTTGTGTCCATCATTATAGGCCTCCGATTATAAAGGTGAAATCAAACCTGCATGCCTTTGAGAAATCATGCATGATTCAAAAGAAGCATGAGAACCGTCCCCATCCCTACAGCAAGCACCGAGGCAAAGTACATCAACCTGATTGCGTCACTTATATGGCGAGGGGCTAGCGGATTTCGAGAATCGCCAAGATATTCCCTAAAGGAGGGCACGCCACCGTAGTAATTCAACCCGCCCAACCTTATCCCCAACGCTCCAGCTACTGCAGCCTCGCATACGCCGCTGTTAGGACTAGGGTGAAGGTGTGCGTAGCCTTTCATCGTTTGGACGGCCCCCTTTCCGTCGTACCCCAAGATGAAAGAAGCCAGTGCCAATAATATGCCCGTTATCCTAGCAGGAACATAGTTAGCCAAGTCGTCTAGTTTGGCAGAAGCCCATCCGAAGTACAGATATTCTTCATTCTTGTAACCTACCATTGAATCAAGCGTGTTTACCGCCTTATACGCTATGGCAAGAGGTGCTCCGCCTAGAAATCCGTAAAATAATGGAGAAACAACTCCGTCCGACGTGTTTTCAGCGACAGTCTCCACTGCAGCTCGAACTATTTCTTCGACGTCAAGGTTTTCAGTATCTCTTCCTACGATCATCCGAAGGTTTTTTCTAGCAGATTCGAGATCGCCTTTTCCTACTGGATAATAGACTTTGTAAGCTGCCTCCTTCAGGTCTTTTGCGGCAAAAGTCGTAGAAAGAAGCCACAGGGAAACCAATTTACCAGCAATTGGGCTAATAGAGTGAACAAACCCTATAATCCATCGGCATGCTAAGAAAGAACCTGCGGTGACAATAAAAGTCAAAGCTATTCCCATAAGACGTTCCATATTATTCCTGCCCGTTTCTGAAACCAAAAGGGTTGCGCGTCGAAACACTGATTCTAAGAACCCTATTGCTTTTCCAATTATGACTACAGGGTGACTCTTACGCGGTGGATCCCCTACAATAAGATCAACAGTAAACGCTACCGGAACATCAAAGGTGTGTAGAATCATCTTTCCAGTTCACCCCCTACACACGCCAATAGCGCTTACAGGCTGAGAAACAAGGCCGCTGAGCCGAGCCAGAAAGTTTTTATCAGGTTCAGCGCTAAACACTAAGCAGGTAGCCGGCCCCGCAGTCTTCGATAAATCCAAACTCCCGCTCGCACCGTTTGGATCTAGTTCTTCCAATTCCAAGGTAACACTTGCCAATCGAGCCAAGAGTTCAGCCTCTTTTTGAATACCTTTGGATCCTACAGGAACGATTTCATGCACTTCATCCATGGACCGCAAAATCCTTACTGTTTTCAATGTGACAATATCAGGATCATGGATATTCACTTCGTCACCGACTTTGGGTATACCAACGCAATACACAACGTCTCCAGGCAAAGTGAGCCCCGCCTTAATGTCCTTAATTCGGCATGTTCCGATAGCGGTAACACCCAAACCTGTCTGTCGCGTGGGAATGTTCTTCTCAGTACTTCCGGTAAGAGCCATGCCATGATGCAAATCAGCGTCTTTGAGTTCATCCAAGATACCCTTTACGATGTCATGAGCGCCTTCAGGCTCTATGCACACATTGTTCACCACAACCGCAGGCGTTACGCCTATGGATAAAAGTTCCATTACGGCAACCCGCGTTGCAAACCTACCTACTATGTACCCAGGCACTTTTACAACATCTAGTTCCTTTGTCCCGATCCCTCCAGACGAATCACACGATACTGCCAGAACCAAATCACCTTCCAATTTGACTAGGGTGAGATCCCGGTACTTCAAGGTCTCAGATCCGCTGTCCCATTTGATCATAAATCTATCTCCTACCCCTCACATGTGCCGCATAACGCCCCGCGCCTTCCTACCAAAGGCCACGCAGGGAACTCAGGCGTCCAGATGCGTCCAGAGCTTTCAGCGCTAACAATGCTACTGCCACGTTCAGAAAAGACGCGACTAGAAGAGGCACTATCAAGGGAATTACTGCTCCCATACCGAGCCACGGTGCAAGAACTAGGGGCGCGCCAATTCCGTTGAGCAAAAACGCAACACTTGCTGAAGCAATCCAAGGCAAAACACGGACTTGAGTATTTGGCTGCTCTTGGTTGCCGCCTTGGTCTGCACCCTGCTTTCCTTCGGTCCCTGTTTTTGCCTTTTTATCTCTAAAATCTTCCAAGGAGAACCCAATGGCTCCGTACACTGACGCGCACAGTGCCATCTCCCCTGCCACAAGCAGGTGAAAGGGCACGCCGAGTGGGAAACCTGCCGTAAGAGCGCTGGCCAAGTGGCCAACAAAAGCCACTGCAGCGCCTGCGGCAGGACCACACAAAGATGCATATAGATAACCGGGACAAGAATCCATAGCGATGCTCCCTAGAGGTCCAGGGATCTTGATGAAAGCGCCTAGAGCTGAAAGACCTACCATAATGGCTGCTAAAGTCAGCCGTCTTGTCTCCTTGCGTAAACCTGCAGTAGTCGTGTTTTGTTCCATTCCCGTGTCTCCTTTATCATTATTCGTCCTTAGAACGATCCTAAGTCATGACCTTATTCCCGAAACCGAATAGAAGGTATTCATATCTATGCTTTGTCGCACTACCTGCGCCAAGTAGGCGAAATCGATTCTTCTCTGCGGTCGAGTTCCCTGGTAGGGGACCACTCCTAAGACGGGCTTCTTGGTTCTTTTTTCCAAAAACTCTATGCCTGGTTCAAACAGTGTAATGTCTCCCATGAATTTGTTTATAACGATCCCTGTCACCATGTCTCTCTCATCTGACTCCAACAGCTCTAAAGTGCCTACTACAGAAGCAAACACCCCACCTAGGCTTATGTCAGAGACAAGGATCACCGGCGCTTGGGCCATTTTAGCGACTGACATGTTTACAATATCCCTATCCTTCAAATTAACTTCCACAGGGCTGCCTGCCCCTTCTATTATGATCACATCGTACTCTCCACTAAGGCGGCAGTACGACTC